>Ga0154366_161_pt3 | contig 55930 bp, 47 predicted proteins | sample RifGroA2_FD_115894 | JGI IMG/M metagenome (GOLD analysis project Ga0154366, IMG submission 115894) | Deltaproteobacteria bacterium GWA2_54_12
AGGTACGAAGAGATGGTTTTAAGGTACATCCCGACTGTCCTCTCGAAGACCGCCGGTACAGGGACCATCAGGAAAAGAAAACCAAGGGGCAAAATGAGCCGTTTGACCAGAGCGGGGCCGAAACAAAAACCGGTGAACAAAATAACAAGGACAGGTATGGAAGGCATCGAAACATTGCCGCTTGAGCCGAGTATCCCGTAAATAGAGACGAGCACGAATAGGACCAGGGCCGGGAAAATCCACCAGGCGCTCCTGAAGCGGACCTCGCCGAACACCTTGCGCTTCTCCCATATGAGATACGCCGAAGCCAGTGGGATGATGATGCCGTAGGAGTAATCCTCGTTATTCCACCAGATGTTCACCATCGACCTCAATGGCACATAGTAGGCCGACATAAAGAGGACCATCAGAACGACAAGCTGCGTATGTACATCCCCCAGGAGGGATTTCACTCTGCTCATGTGAATGCCTCTTTCAAAAAATACCTGTTTTCTATCCGCGGACCGGCCCGGCTGCAGGCTGCTGGCAACGGGTTCGCGATGCTTTCAGTTTGTGCCTTGCTATCCAGAGGAGCGGTACCCAGACCTTCTGCCTCATAAGGTGGCCGACGCTGCCTATCATCCAGCAGTTGATCTCGCATGCCTCAACGCATTGACGCGCCTTTTGGGCTTCGGGGCTCTTCCATATCTCGTCAAAGGGCTTCTCCATGATGTTCCCGAAAGGCAGGTCCATGACATTGCATGGCCGGACATTCCCGTACGGGTCTACATAGAAGGAGTCGGTAGCCATGGTGCATTTGAGCTCGCGGGGCCTCCCGTACATCTGGTCAAGGACCCCCCTTGTGAAGTACGCCCGAAACCAGTCCTTTGGATGCCTGGAGCCGAGGTACTTGCCCATGAGGTTCATCACCTCTCGTTCGACCAGCCCCTTGTCGATTATCTCGTTGTCTTCCTTGTGAAAATAATAGGCATTGTGAAGGATGGCGGTCGCCAGCTCAACCTCGTGCTCGCAGGCAAGGTCAAAAAGCGCCGTCAGGTCCCTGGCATTCTGGTCGGATATTGTCACCGCTATGCCGAGGTCTTTGATGCCGAGCTTTTTAAGCCCCTTGAGCGTCTCCAATGCCCTCTCATGGGCCTTCGCGACCCCTCTGACCCGGTCATGGGTCTCCCCGATGCCGTCAAAGCTGATGCGGATCCCGACATCCGGATGCTGCCTCATGACCTCAAGTGTCGTTTTAGTCAGAAAACCGTTTGTGCTGATGACTATTCTTTTTGCCCTCTTTTTAACGACATCAAGTATCTCGCCCAGGTCTTTTCTGAGGAAAGGCTCGCCACCAGTGATATTGAGCCTTGTCATGGAAGGGAGGCTCTCCAGGTCAGAAGCCTTTATCTCCCTGTCTCTTTCGCTCGGGAACTGCCATGTGTCGCACATGACGCACCGGCTGTTGCATCTGTAGGTAACAGCAAGGATCCCGTCCATTGTTCCCCTCTGGTTAAGACATTCCCGCGCAGGCGGTCATGACGCTGTTTTTCTTTACAAGTGACATATAGAGCTCTTCGAACTGGTCGGCCACGCTGTCCCATGAGTAATTCCGCCGGACATGCTCCTGCGCGGCTTTCCTCTTCACCATTACTTTGTCGGGATTTACAATAAGGTCCCCGAGCACGCGTCTGAGGTCATTTACATCCCGGTTCCGGAAGACATAACCATGCTCTCCGGCGGCTTCCAGGTTTTCGGGTATATCGCTGGATACGCAGCAGTTGCCGTAGTTCATCGCTTCAAGGAGCGCAACTGGCAGGCCCTCGACCGTGGATGGCAGGCAGAACAGGTAAGCGTTGCTGAAAAGCTCCTCCATGGGCGCCCCGGTGACAAATCCCGGGAAGATTATCCTCGCGTCTTCTCCTGCCAGCTCTTTCAAATGGGCCTTGTACCCCTCCGAGTGGGCCGCATCCCCCGCTATCACCAGCTTCATATCCGTCTTCAATGCCCGGAACGCCCTGATCAGGTAATGCGCGCCCTTCTCTTCGACCAGACGCGCGGCAAAAAAGATGAACTTTCCAGGCATAAGCCCCTTTTCGATAATCCAGTTCGGGGCTCTGTGCTGCGTGGGGCTGACGCCGTTCGGGATGTAGACGACCTCCCTGCCAAATCTGTCTTCATAATACTTTTTCTGCACCTTTGAGACGGACGTAGCCTTGTTCGGGAAATAAGCAACGCTGTAGTCTGAAAGGCGGAGAAAAGTCTTTCCGATCAAGCCCCATTTATCCCTTTTCCATTCGAGGCCGTGCGTCTGAACTACCGTCGGTATCCCTTTCAGACGCGGGAATATCGAAAAGGCGGAAGGCCCGACCGCATGGACATGGACCAGGTCAATATCAGAGCTCCTTAATACGTCGATCGTTGCGTTGTAACAGATTGAAAGCTTATGGAGAGTCTTCGTGTTTATCGAAGGGACCGCCCTTATCTCCATCCCCTTGTAGGTGCCGCCGCATGTCCCGTAGTCCCTGCTGGAGTAGACAACGACTTCATGGCCTTTGGCGACCAGGCGGGAGCCGAGCTCTTCGGTTACCTTTTCTATCCCGCCCCCTTTAGGGAGCCCCTTTACCGCCACATAAGCGATTTTCATTGCAAACCTCCAGCCTGTAACACTGCCCAATCGGCAGCATTACTACAGTTTACTTCCGGGGTGATCAGCTTCAGGGCTTACGATACTCCTGGTTTGTTAAGCGGGAATAACCGGTATGTGAATATTTGATGAAATTCCTCAGGAGGGTTGCCGGACGGCTATTTTTGTTTCGCGGCAGGGTTGAGGTATGGGCTGGACTGGAGATCTCGCGGACCTGCGCGTTGAGCTTTGGTGACGGAAAAAGCGCGTTTTCGTAACATACAGATGGTAAATGAAGGAGTCTATTCCTGTAAAAATGTCAGCCCCAAAAGTGCCAGCTTCGTCCCTTTGGGATCATCTCCAGCGACAAGGCTTATTGAACGGATTTTTTTTACCGGACGCGGGTTGTTCCAGACAAAAAGCTGCAGGTTAAGCGGCACCCCGCTTCCGGAGTTGCCTTGCCATGCCGTCCTGGAGCCTATTAGAATGTCCGGGCTCCTCAGGAAGGTCCAGTCGTTATGTCTCAGGCCCACGCTGGAACGGATGTCCGTTATATTCCAGTTCTCAAGGAGGTCTATCGTTTCCAGACGGCCGTCATCGTATTCGACGATATACCGTCCCAGATTGCGCACCCTCATCGCCGGCTCCTCGATAAAAGCTGTGTGCACAAAGGCGACCCTGCGCGCCGGTGCGTCCCCTTTGAAGATCGTGATTGCTTTCGACTCACCGGTAAGATGACTCCCTTTATTCGACAGCACAGCATAGTTGTTCCGCCCTCCATCACTGTCCGGGATAATATCAAAAAGGATGCCGCCCAGGAGCTGTTTGCCAGGCTTCAAAGCCCGCGGGTCAAGAACCGGGCCTGCGCCGAATAGTCCTTTATTGTCTCCAGCGGCGACAGCTTGCTTGTTGGCTCTTTCATCGAGGCGCACAGGGACCTGTTTCAACGGACTTTTAGCGTATGCTGGGTCTCTCACGGTGGCAGCCAGCGCGGTGACATCAGAGTCCTTGCCGCTGACTTTGCAACTGACCGACCAGCCACAAAGTGGAGCGTACAGGGTAGTCGCCGCCGGAGACATGGTCCTCCAGAGACCCCAGTCCGTCGATATGATACCCTGCCCACCTGAGCGCTTGACGCTTTCAGCCATGTTCCGGGCGGCGTCAGGTTCATGCCAAACAGTCCCCAGGACGCCAAATCCGTTCCGGCGGAAATGCTCGACGCTGTCGTAGCCGTCCCTCTTTTCATAATGCCAATCGAGAATCAGGACATCCTTGGGCATGTCTTCAAGCGCGTGATGGGTTGCCCCGGACCTGAAAAACGGGTTCTCGCTGTTTGCCGACCCCACCTTCGCCTCCCACCTGCCATGTTCAAGCAGCATATCCCCCCAAATGGCCGTTCGCACGCCGCGCCGTTTGAGCCAGTCATGTATTCGATTTGTATCCATAACAAGAACTTCAGCGGTGGTCTTCCCGTATGCCGCGGCGTAAGCGGTCAGACCCTGTATTTCATCATGGGCTATCAACAGTGTCGAAGGCTGGTAGGTCTTCAGTATTTCTTCATACAGAGAGAACATGAACTGATAGTTCTTTTCCTTGAACGGGTCGTAGAAGTTCGCCCCTTGACGAAATTCCATTTCAGGGAAGTGGGCGGGATTGAACTGGGAAGTCATACCTGCCCAGACGTCCATGTGCAGAAAGCGCGCGTACCTGGTGACCTCAATCATCTGCTCCTTTGTCCAGCCGCCGTCATCCGCCCTCTTCATCCATGAGCGGGCCTGCTGCGGGGAATGCAGAAAGATGACTGTGTTGCTCCTGGCCCTGGATAAGGCGTCAAGGTAGCGTTTCATGAGGTCGACATCCCGTATCGCCGGTGGCAGGAGTTCCAGGCACCCGCCTCGGACCGCGAGGTCCGGCCAGTCCTTCAAAACGCCAAGCTCGATACCCCACGCGCCTGATGTTCGCGTAAGCCGAGCCAAAAGAGCGTATGCCCCGTACAGGCATCCCCTTTCATCAACGCACCTTATGACAGCTTTGTCCGCGCTCACAGCCATCTCAAAGCCTTCCGCCAGTATATCCGGACGGGACTTTCTGGACACCCTGTCGATAATGATCCCGCTTCTCGCGGTGGCCGCCATCTGAGGCTTCACTTCAAGACGCAAAGAGGTCAGGAGCGCGACCTCTTTTGCGAGCACAGTTTCAGCTGTGCCTAAAACGGCCCCGTAGATTTTGTCAGTATCCCTTAGGAGGTAGGACCCCGAACCTGGGCTCTGTTTTTTTGCCGGGAGATTGAAGAATGACCATGCGTTAAAGTCGCCGGCCTGACTTGATAAAACATTAGAATTCTGCCCCGCCTCAGCCTGCGACGGCGGCAGGGATTTTATTAAGTATCTGAAGGAGTAGCTACTGCCGGGTTGAAGGTTCGAGTGCCTCGCGCCGACGATGATGCCCCGGGACTTGTTCCATGGGACATTGCGCCCATCCGCGGCGTACATCGATTTCGCGCCGGAGGCCTCCTCTATTTCAGCGTCGCAGAGCACCCCTCTCACTGTTATCCTGTTTTTGCCGGTGAGCAGCATCCTTGCGGCGAAAGACCGAGGCTCCACTGGAACAGCTTTGGGGTCAATAATAGAGGCCGGGCTGGATTCAAGGGCTCCGCCCTTGAAAAGGTCGGCTGAAAGTTTAAGGAGGTCAAATTCAAGGTTTGAAGGCATGGAGGGGGCCTTGAACGTCATCAGAAGCTCTATGGACGAGGCATCCTTATGTCTGAAAATGATATTGTATTCAGCGCCGGAGGCATGGTCTCTGCCGCTAAGAGAATACGAACCGGGAGAATTCTCTCTGAGGACGCCTCTCCACGGCCCTGAGAAAATGCGCTTTCGCCCGCGAGTGAGGCCCTGTTCATAAAACTCGAAGAAATCCCCTAAGCCGCTCATCAACTGGAAGCCGCCGTACATGACCCGTCCGCGCTTGACAGTATCGACGCGCAGCTCCATAAGCCGCGTCTGTCCCTCTGAACCGGCGTGCGCAACCCCCGCCTTATCCAACGCAGGAAGGAGAGCCGACAGCAGTAATAATAGCGCAAGTGTAAACGAGAGCTTTGGCCAGAGAAGACTTCTGCCTTTTCTGGCGCGGCCAGAAAAAAAACTCTGAAGCGGCTTCATTGGTTCATGACCTCACTTTTTCGGGGCCATCCTTCTCTGATCAACGCAGCGTCGGAACAGCGCGTCAAGAGAGCCAAGATGTCTTTCAAGCGAATGGTTACGGAGGACATATCTCCTTGCCCGCAGCCCCATCGCCTGCGCCTTCCTTTTATTCGCGAAAAGGTCGTCGAGCCTTTCGGCGAGCCTTGAGGCGTTCCCAGCCTCGAAGCGGTACCCTGTAACTCCGTCGGCCACCAGCTCCCTCATGCTCCCGAGGTCTGAGACAACCGCTGGCCTGGCAAAAGACATCCCTTCAAGGACCGTATTGGGCTGGTTTTCATACCAGTTCGATGGGGCGACAAAACAGCAGGCTCTCTCGAAAGCGAGCCTGATCTCTTCCTGGTCCTGGAAACCTTTAAAGATTATACGCCCTCTCAACCTGTCTGGAACGCTCGCCTTGAGGCCCTGGGCGTACGGGGAGGTATCGTCGCCTATTATCGTAAGCCTGGCCCTGTCGTTTCTGAGAAGCCCGAAGGCAGAAAGAAGCGTCGGGAGGCCTTTTTCATGGCTGAGGCGGCCGACAAAAAGGACCTCCGGCGCATCAGGCAGCGGCTTTGGCTGGCTTGAAGGCGCTTTCACCATGGTCGGTATGTGAACGACCTTGTCAGGGTCGAACCCTCCCTTTATCATCTTCTCCCTCGTGAAGGCCGAAGGCGCGATGAAAAAATCGACATGGTCATAAATCTTTCGCACGCGGGAGAGCCACATTCCGGCCGCCTTGACCGCAGCGGCCAAAGTCGAACGCTGATAACCGCCGCACCTGTTGCGCACGGCCCTGAAGAGCCCGTGCTCCAGGCACTCTTCACAGACCTTTCCGTCGCGGTATAAAAGGTAATTGGCGCAGACCCTGTTGAAATCCGACAACCGGCAGACTATCGGGATGTTGTTGGCGCGGCAGGCGTCGATTACGCTGTCGCTGAAGTAGACCGCGTTCAGGAGGAGGGCCAGGTCTGGCCGTTCATTTTTTATGAGGCGATCGAGGTTCCTTCTCGCCTGCCTGTGGTATATCGAATCAGTGGCATACGCGAGCTTCTGAAAAAAAGACATCCTGAATTCCTGGAAGTATATGTTCCCTTCGCCGCCCGGAGGCGTCACAAAATACGTGCTGTACGGCGTCTCCCGGTTCTGTTTGAAGGCGCAGCAGAACGGTATGAACTCGTGGCGCTGGAAGTTCTCCATGACGGTGAACATGTATTTTTCCGGCCCGCCGGTCACGAAGTAATTCCTGTTGACGACGACTATCTTCATATGTCAAACATTGGCCCTGGCGACGCACACGAACTTCGAGTAACGCGTGTCATCGAGACGGTTGAGGAGCATCCCGTTAAGAAGCTTGAACTTCCATGAAAAATCGCATTTATCTATTCCTTCGAGCGTGACGACTTGATAGCCGCTCGTCTCGAACAGGTCTCTTACGCCGTTCACGGTGAAAAACCGCAGATGGGTCCGGTCAAGCACACCGTTATCCTTGTATTCCCATTTCTTTCGCACGACCAGATCCTTTAAAATCTGGAAGTACCTGATATTGGGTATCGACGAGACGACGACGCCGTTCGCTCGAAGCTTTGACCTGAGCATGCTGAGGACCCGCCAGGGGTCGACCATATGCTCGAGCACGTCATTGCAGATAACGCAGTCAAAATACCCGTCCGGCAGGGTTATCTCGCCTGTTTCGATATTCCCGGCAAAGACTCTGTCAAGTTTACCGGCGGCCACGCTCGCCACTTCCGGGACCAGCTCTACTCCCCAGACTTCCGAGCCTCTCCTGGTTTTCAAGATCCGTCCGAACTCGCCGGCTCCGCACCCTATGTCGAGTATCGTGGTTGCGCCGGAAGGGACAAAACGAAGCATCTCCTCGCGGCCGTGCTGATAATACTGGTTTGTATTCACGCTCTCCCGCCCATTGCGCTCATGCCCAATTGCTCCTTCATTTAATGCGGCCAGCCCCTGTTGCTCTGAAAGAGCCACCCCGCGTCATAACAGGCTTTCGTAATAACCTGCCAGCATTTCGCAATGCCTGTCGATGGTATACTCGCTGAGGAAAAGGGCCGAAGCCGCGTTGCCAGCCCTTCTGCGCAGGCCTTCGTCCCTGAGCATCCGGATAATGGCCGCCGCGAGCCTTTCTGGGTTTTCTGGAGGCACAAGGGTTCCGGTGAGTCCGTCGCGCACTACTTCCGGGTTCCCTCCAGTATCGGTTGCTACCATCGCCCTGCCGCATGAGCTCGCCTCAAGAAGGGTCATTGGCAGGCCTTCCCGCCGTGATGAATTGACATACAGGTCGCATGCCGCCATGACCTCGCGCGCTTCCCTCACGACCCCCGGCAGCCGGACGCTATCCTTGAGACCGGCGGATTCAACAAGCCCGTCAAGGCTATCCTTCTCAGCTCCGTCTCCGCATATGAGAAGTACGGCCTCTGGCACTTCTGCGACTACGCGCCGGAAGGCCTCTATAAGCAGGTCGTAGCCCTTGTCGCGTATCAAGCGTCCGATGGAAAGGACGAGCCTGCTTTCCTGCCTGAACCCGAACCGCCTCAGGATCTCTTCGCGGGTAACCCGGACGCCATCGGGCCCTCGGACAGCGTTGCTGAGAGCACGCACTTTTCCTTGCGGGACGAAATCAGAGAGATTACGCAACACCGCGTGGCCGCACCCGAGCACCAGGTCGCTTTTTGACAGCCAGAACCTTTCAAGCGGCGTGAAATTCCTGTCGCTGTGCACCGTAGCAACGACCTTCGCGCCTGAGAGCTTCCCGGCCATCGGCCCGCTCCAATCGAGCAGGTGGCTGTGCACGATATCACAGCGGCTCCGGCGCAAATACCTGATGAGGCCCATGTATGTCCTCAACATGTAAGCGGAGTTGTGAGGAGCGTTCCAGACGCGCACGGGGAAGCCGAGCGCCGCCAGCTCGTCAAACATCGGCCCTTTCTCAAAGACAAGATGCACCTCGAAGGCGAACCTCGGGTCGTCTTTCAGAATTGATAGCTCCTCAAGGACAAGCCTTTCCGCACCTCCGACCTCCATGGCCGGCATAAGAACGGCGACGCGCCTGGCGGCTTTAATCATCTTTTTTTCAGGGTGCGCGCCCATCGGCTAAATTCTTGTCGCGTGTTCCCGCGAATTAAACGGCGGGTCGAGGAAATTTTCCGGATCGTTGTCCCAGCAGGTGCAGCGCGGGCAGACATCAGCCAGGCCCTTTTCATAGAGGTTTTTTCTAAGCTCTTTCATTCCCTTGCTGTTCCAGATATCCCCTGGGGGGGTGCTCCGCAGGTCGCCTATGATGTATCTTTCGCGCGGGCATGACATCACGGTGCCGTCCCAGTTCACGACCATCATGTCAAACAACATGCTGCAACCCGTCCTGCGTTTGGCCTCCAGGCTGGGCTGGTTGAATTTTATTCCGTACTTTTCCGCCAGCTTCGAAGCCTTCTCAAAGGCTGCCTTCGCCTCAACGGGATTGAGCCAGACGCTCTCTTTACGCAACGCTTCGCCCTGCGCGACCATATTCGCCACGGTGACCGTTTTAACCTCCAGCTCGCTGGCCAGCTCGATAAACGCGGTCATCTCCGGAAGGACGCTGTTTACAGCCACGACCTCGAGGAAGACTGCGGGCCTGGCGACTCCCTTTTTCTTCTTATAGTCACGGATGAGCTTCAGGTTTTCCACGACCCTGTCATACTTGTCAACGCCCCTTATCTTTTTATAGGTCTCCCTTGAAGCTCCGCCGATCGACACGCATATCCTGTCCATGCCCGCGTCAACAAGGGCCCTGCCGACCTCTTCGGTCATCAATATCGCGTTGGTGTAGGTAAACACGAAGCGGGCTTCCTTTTTCATCTCCCTCAGCATTGGGATGTATTCAGGATGGAGTAGTGCTTCGCCAAACCCTCCAAACAGCACGCTTCTGGTATATTTGAAAAGCGGCCTGACCATGTTGAAGGTCTCCCAGCTCAGAAAAGACTCGGCCTTTTTCGTCTCGGCGCGGCTGAAGTTCCGGTTGCACATGAAACAATCGGAATTGCACTTGAGCGTCGGCTCGAGCGCGATGTTGAGAGGCCTTGAGAGAAGGCGAGTTCTTTTTTGACTGACCTCGAACCTGTTCAGGTACATGTTCGAGATAGAGACCAGGCTGGACAAGCGCATTGCCACCTCCGGGAAAATATAAGCTGCTCCTACTTCAACCTCTTGATGCCGTACTCGACCGACTCTCTGACCATGCCAAGGAAGATAACGGGCTTCATGACCCCGAAAATATAAGTATAGAGAAAGGCATCCAGGCCGAGCTTTTTCGTTACGATATTTTTCCAGTCAGCCAGGACGACCACCGCCGGATAAATAACCGGATATGAAAAGAGCAGGGCCAGGACCTCGTACCCGTATCCGAGGAAAAGCATGAGAGAGATAACGGCCAAGGCTATGGCCGCCTGCCTGGGCAGCTTCCAGCTCGATTTTCTGATCTCCTCCGGCACGTCCCGGCAGACCAGTATCCTGAAGCGCCCTCTTCCCGACCCGTAATACCTGAGCGCCAGTTCCCATACGCTGTTGACCCCGTAATCGTGCGCAGCCATGACATCGTTTATCAGACATATCCTGTACCCGGCAGCCCTCAGCCTGATGCCAATGTCGATTTCCTCAGCCACCGGAAGCCCGACGTTATACCCACCTATCTTCTCGAGGGCGGCCCTTATGAAAGTCCCGCCTCCGCCAGGGGCGTTGATGTAGCCTTCCTCCTTCTTTTTCCAGTCTATGTTGAGCACCCTTGATATCCAGTTTGTCTCAGAGTGCCTCTCCGTCACCCTTCCTATGACCGACGCGGCGTCTCCGGCCGCAAGCCTTTCAACAGCCTTCTTGAGGTAGCCCGGCGCGATCGCCATGTCACCGTCGACGAAGTGCATGACCCCGTGTTTCGATTCTTTGAGCCCGGTATTTCGCGCGAGCGCGGCGCATGGGGAAAGGCTTCTCACCTCCACGACCCGGGCTCCGGCGGCACTGGCGATATTCTGAGTCCCATCGGTTGAGCCGGTATCGACATAGATGACCTCCAGAAGCTCCTGCGGATAATCCATCTTCAGGACCGACTCGACGCACTCCCTGATGTTCCCTGCCTCGTTCCTGCCGATTATCACCACTGACACGGGCGGCAACGATTTTTCCTGGTTTGAAACCACCTGCATCCGTCAGCCCCTTTGGAAGCCAAGGGCGCTCGCGCACAGGGCCCTCCCCTTGGCAAGTCCGTGCTCCCGCTTAGGCCTGTCCTTGCGAAAGGCATTCCGCGCGAGCAAGGCCATACCATAGGCCGCGTCAAGGCCGCGAATAGCGGCCATTGAAAAGTAACCGTAGTTTTTTCTATAAAAATAATACTGTGAACACAAATAGTAGGAATATATCGTCCTGTTTATAACTCGCCGGCCGGTCTGCGACACTGAACTCTCTCCGCCGTAGTGGATAATCGCCGGGTCAGGCAGGTAGACTACGCGCCAGCCTTCACGGATGACCCTGTAGCACAGGTCAGTCTCTTCGAAATACATGAAATAGTTGGAGTCAAGCCCGCCAAGCCTCCTGAAAAGCTCAGACCTGATCATGAGCGAACACCCTGAGACCCGCTCAACGTCCCTGACCGCGCAGTAGTCCCAGTACTGCATCCTCGAGCGCCTGAACATTTTCACCTTTGGAAAGCGGTTCACGAGATTGCTGTAGACGCACAGGGTATTCCAGAGGCCCGGGAAGTGATCGCAGCTGTACTGCACCTCTCCGCTGCGGCCCACGTTCCTCGGGGCGCATATCCCGGCATCAGAGTCCTTTTCCATGAAGTCGGCCAGCTTGTCTATCGCGCCGTCGAGAATGACGGTGTCGGAGTTGAGCATGAAGAAGTATTTTCCGCGCGCCGCCGCGAAACCCTGGTTGTTTGCCCGCGCGAACCCAGCGTTATCGTTGTTTTCGATCAGCGTGACCTCTGGGTATTTTTGCTTGAGCATGCCGCACGAGCCGTCGTGCGAGGCGTTGTCGACGACTATGACCTCGTAGCTCACGGCCGTCTCCCTCTTTATCGAGGCGATGCACTCATCGAGTATGCGGCATGTGTTGTAGCTGACTATGACGATTGATACGACCATGGGTCAGGCGCTGCCTCCTGAACTTTTTCGGCCTTCGCGGCCATGATAACGCTCGATGACAACCCGAGAAAAATCCCGAAGAGGAAGAGGCATTCGTTCCTGAAAAACATGTCGAGGGTGGGCAAAGAGAAGGTACCGATGATGAAATAGCAGGCGGGTACGAGGTGCCTGCCGCCGTACGTCAGTATGCCCCTCCAGAGCCTCAAGAGCCCGTACACGAGCCACGCTACGCCCGCAAGGCCGGCCTGGACAACCAGGCTCATGACGCCGATGTCGCTCAGGTGAATTCCGTATTTCTTCTGCAATTTTCTGTCCGGGTTTCCTTCCCAGTTGAAGTTCATCATGCCGCGGCCGGTGAGGGGCTGTTTTTGCAGCTCCTTCCAGTAATATTCATACGCGTTCAGGCGCGCCTGCAGGCTTCCCCCGTAGCTGCCCCCCCGCTTCACCATGTCGGTCTGGGTCCTCTTGACGAATCCTATGTTGCTTAAATCCGCGCTGGCGAGCAGCATGGAGAGGGCCAGGCATACGGAAAAGAAAGTGTACTTAGTGACCCGCATCAGAGTGATCTTGCGGGACAGGATAAAGACGACGACCATGCTAAGGATGCCGGCTACGATGAACCCGCGCGTCTGCTGAACGATGACGACTTCCGTGAACAGGAGAGCCGAAGCGAGAATATACCAGGGGCGCGAGCCCTGCCAGAACCTGGCGAACGCGATGATAGCGCCAAGCGAGATGACAAACTGCCCCGCGGTCACGCGCAGCCTGCCCGACTGTTCTGCCAGCTCCCGCGGCAAGCCCGGGAACAGGTTAAAGGCTCCATGGGTCATGTAGCTGACAGTTGCCAGGGAAGCTACGCCAAGTCCCATGACGATGAAATATCTCGAGAACCTCTCGGCGTCTATCATTCTGCCAGCCAGCAGGAAATAGACCATGACAAGGGGAATGAACTTGGCCGCCTTTATGCCCATGGTGACACCCTGTCCGGCGGACCATGCGACCAGGACCCCCAGCACAGAGAGCCCCAGGAAACCGGCAACCCAAAGACCGTACCTGCCGAGCGACAGCTGACCTCTCAAAAGGTTTTCTAACAGAAGGACAGTGAGCATCGGAAGGAGCAGGAGCTTGTAATTGTCAGCTCCGGCTATGCTTGGCACCAAATAAAAGAACTCAAAGTTGATTGCAATAAGAAAACACAGGAACAGTTCGAGGTTCCTCCGGTAAAGGACCCATGCCGCGCCGAGCAGCATAAGGGAAATACAGGCAAGGACTGCGAAGATCATCAGACGGCCACCAGCTTCTTTCTGAGATAGAAGTACATGACCCCTGAGCAGAGTATCCCGGTGACGGATATTCCGGCCAGAAGGGATGCCATGGGCCAGGGCACAAGCGCCCGAATGGCTGACATGAGGGCCAGCAGCACCGCCCCGGTGGCGGCCCACACGACCCCTGAACCTCGCATGTAGCTCAAAAAACGCATCTGAACGATCTCCAGGCTCTTAGCGACTGCGTACCAGTTATTTGTAAGTACCTGCGCCACCATCGTCCCCAGCGCGACCCCCAGCAGGCCGAGCCACATTACGCCAATATAGGTAAGGACCAGGTTGATTACCCCGGCGAGCACCGCCATCTTTCCCCATACCGAGTCTGTGCCGGAGCTCTGGCCGAAACGGGCGAAAATAACATGGTGATTCTCAAGGGTCAGCATGGCGCAGAAGACCCACAGGACTCCCCACCCGACGAAGTGCCCCTTGCCGAGCCAGAGCTGCATGATGTAATCGCCGAATACCGCGAGTACTGACACGGCGGCGATCTGGATTATCATGCCCACTGTTGTATTGAGCATCAGCATGCGGTGGACCGCTGTGCGCTCTGCGGCCCCGCTCCTTCTTGAGATGAACGGCACGCACATCTGGGACACGGTCGAGGAAAAAACATAAAATACCTGAACAAGCCGGTAGGCAGCAGCGTAGTCCGGCAGGGCGGCGGTCCCCAGGAATTTCACGATGAAGTACTGGTCCGTGTTGAGTACAAGAAAACCGCCTAACCCGATTAAAAAGAAGTCCAGCGCCGGCCTCAGATGCGGCCTCACGTCACGCCAGGCGACCCTGACCCTTTCCCTGAAGGCCTTGTCAACGCGGCCGCGCACCAGAAACCCGAGCAGGATCGCGTTCAGGATATTGCGCCCGAGGACGACTATGGAGAGCACGACGATACCGCCCTGCCAGAGGTAAAGGGCCATGAAGTAGCCGAGAAGCGTCAATGACTGGACCGCAGCCTGGGCCCAGTTCTGCCAGCCCACCTCGCCGTGGCTGTTCAGGGCCGTCTCAAGGTATTTGAACCTGCACGTCACAGTCTGTGCCAGGCAGAATATCGCCCAGGCCTCAAGCGAAGAAGCCAGCAGCCCGTGGGGCAGCCCCAGCGCCCAGATAAAGAGACCTCCGGGCAGCAGCATGACGCACAGAAGTATCGACGAGGTTATATTTGATACATATCTGGAAAGGCTGAAGTAATAGGAAGCGCCGGTATGGTTCGGTCTCGCCTCCCTGTCGCCTTTTCCAAGTTCGAACGCCAGTTGACGGCCCAGGACCGGCGAGAAGCCCAGGTCCGCAAGATTGACGAAGAGCCCTGTCCCGAGAATGAACATCCATACGCCCAGCTCCTCTTGAGGCAGATACCTGAAAAAAAGGGGCATGGTCAGGACGCCAAGAGCGAGCGAAACCATCTGAGCTCCCCAGCCTGACATGATGCCGAACATTATCCTGTTCCGGAATATGCCCGGTATCCTGCCGGCAGGCGCGCTCATCAGGGCTGCTTGGCCGCTTTGTTGCCATCCGCGAGAAATGTCTCGACGCTGGCCTTATCACGCAAGCCTTTGGCGTACAGGTCCGCCTCCTGCTTCGCCTTTTCAAAACGCAGGAGCTTTAATATCCTGTCCTTGACCTCCTCGTAGGACATGACAGTCGCGTTCTTCCTGTCCGTCACCTTGAAGATATGGATGCCGTGGTCAGTCTCGATAAGCTCAGTTGTCTCTCCGGGCTTCAGGGCGAAGACTGCGCCCTCGAATTGCCTGTCTATCTGCCCGGGCCGCACATAGCCGATCTCCCCGCCGTTTGCCTTTGTTAGCCCGTCGGACTGCTCGCGTGCGATAGTGGCGAAGTCCTGGCCTTTCTTGAGGTTCTTCAGTATCTGCTCCGCCTTTTTGCGCGACTCCTGCTTGCGGGCTTTGTCCCATACCGGGTCGACCTGCACGAGGATATGGCTCAGTTTCGCCTGAAGCGGCTGCTTGAACTGGTCGAGGTTTCCCTCGTAATAGCCTATCATATCCCTGTCCGTGACCGTGACCTTCGGCACGAACTGGCGTTCGATGTATTGCTGGATGAGGTTGTTCCTCTCGACGCGGGCTCTGAGCGCCTCCTCAGACAGATTTCTCCTGGCCAGCTCGCCCAGATATTCGGCCTCGCTAACAAACTGCTTTTTGAGAGTCTCTATTTCCTTCAATACTGCGCTCTCATCAGGCTTGATGTCAGCCTTGCGGCTCTCCTGAAGGAGTATCTCCCGCCTTATCATGCTCTCAAGCACATCAGCGTTCACGGACGAGACCTGGCCCTGCGTGAGCGGCTTTCCGAAGCCGAGGATGGCCTTCTGCACGACAAGGACCTCGCCTTCGAATTCCGCCCTGTCTATGGCCGCCCCGTTCACTGCCGCGACCCTGTCGGCTTTATCTGGAGCAGCGGCCAAAGCGTAATCAGGCGCTGATAAGGCCACGAGGCACACGAGCAGCGCCTTTATCCGGAACCCCGGTATTTTTTTTAAAGACATCATCTCTCCCCCGCGCTCTTTTTGATTTTCAGCGAGTCTATCTCTTCCCTGTACTTCTTGACGAACTGCTCGAGCTCTACCCTCTTGAACTTGGTCAACGGCTCTTTTTCCATGATGACAGTCCCAAAGCCCTTATCGTTGTATTTTTTCACAAGCTCTTCTGCTATGACACAAAGCCTGGCGTTATCCGCGACGCTCTTATCAAGATTCTTGACTGTCTTCGCGAGCTCAGCATGAAGGTACTGTTTCTCAGAGCTTGTCTTTTTGAGCTTGTTATCTAACTCATTGCTGGCAGCTTCGAGTTCCTGTAGCGCCTTGCGCGCCCTCGCGAGCGCCTCGTCAGATTCCTTTTTGCCCCTGGCGGTTGTCTCCTCAGCTTCCTTGACTTTCACTCCGAGCGTCTTCGCAAGTTCCCTTGCTTTGAGCAGCTGGCCATGAGCGGCCATCTTCTCGCCTTCAAGCTTTTCCAGCTCCGCCTGGCATTGCTGTTCCATCAGCGCGGCCGTCTCGCTCTTCTCCTCTGACATCTTCCTTTTTACCGAGGCCATCTTCCTGTTCGCGTCCTTGAGCTTAACCTCAAAGGCCTTCTGCTCTTTTTTCACATTGGCATTTCCAACGCCAAGCCCAATAGCGAGACCTACCGCGAGGGCGACGACAGGCACTATAAATTTTTTAAACCGTGATATCCCCATTCTCTTCCTCCGAGCCTAAAATCTTGCCGTTATGTCGGCCTGAAAGACATCGATCGCCAGAGGCGGCCCGCTTATCTCGTTAGTGGAAAGCCAGCGGAGAGTAAGCCATGAGTTTTTCGTGAAGGCGTAATCGGTCCCGACGACCCAGCCCTGCGCATTAGTGCCACCGAGATGAAAGTCCGAATCGGTGAAAGCGTCCACTACAGCATCGCCCTCGAGGCGCTTGTAATTAAGGTACGCCTTCCACTGGCTGGCTTCCTTGATAGCGGGATACCCCAGTGTCACTCCGAGCTGGTAGCCGGTTGTCTCTTCCGAAATATCTGGGTTCCCGTTCCTCTGCGAGACCTCTTCCTTGTCGAAGCCAAAGTTTTTCACGAAGTCGAAGAGGAACACGACATGGAACGGGTCCCAGAAGCCGATATCAAGGGCGCCAGTTAAGTTCAGTTCCTTGAAATCTGAGGCGAGCGCCAATTTGTATTCGGACTGGCTCGCGGCCAGCGGATTGATATTGAATAGCGTATTTCCCTTCTGCATGAACAGCGGGGCAGTCCAGTCGTTGGCGCTGGGATAGAGCGGGTCGTTCATGACTCCAGTGATGTTGCTGAAATCATAGTAGGCCGCGCCGAGCCTGGCTCCCACGCCCTTGCTGTCTTTTCTTTCAAGCCCCAGCTGCCCGGCGACAAGCCATTTGCCGTCTGCGGACAGATCATACTGCTGCAAGGAGAAGGCCCCGGCGGTCATAAAGGCCGACCAGGGTCCTGAAACAGGTCTTTTCCCTGTAACAGCGAGTCCCTCGAAGGCCAGATCGCTGTCCCAGACAAGGTCGGTCGAAAACCAGGGGTTGGGCATGCGTCCGCCGTATACCGTGACCCAGTCCAGCGGCTTCCACTTGAGGTACGCGAGGTCGAGAACGATCGAGTCCTTGTTCAGGTAGTCGCTGAAGGTCGAGTTAGTGGAAACAGGGTTTGACGTGTTGCCTGTCGCGAGGCGAAGGTGGGCGTCGAGCCCATCGCTTACCCTTGCCTCGACCCCGAAGCGGACCCTGTACTTCAAATAGCTTTGATCTACAGTGGTATTCAGTGTCTCTCCGGGGTTTGACGGCTTGGCGAAAAGCTCGTTGCTATCGTTGAAGCGGTTGGCTTCATACCTGAGCCTTATATCGCCGCTGAGGCGAATGCGCCGTGTCCACTCCGGCATATCGAGCGGCGTAGCTTTTTCGCCTGAAAACCACTCGTTGACCGCGCTCCTGACCTGTTCTGGTATGCTTTTGCCGAACTCATCCCTGACGGTGGCCTCGATCTTTCCGGCCCGCTCGTCTTCCATCGCCCTCATCGCCCTGGGCAGCTCCTCTTTCAACTTGCTCTCGACCTCTTCGTCGAGGTCTTTCAGGAGCGCCTGTACAACACCTGCCTCGATCTTCTCGGTCTGCTCCTTTTTGACCGCGGCGCTCACTTCCCGTGGGAGTTGCTCTTTTATTTTCTTCTCGATCTCCTCGTAGATGCCCTTCATGATATCCTGGGCATCCGCAGCCGTTGGCTTCACGGTCCGCTCGCTTTCAGGTGCTTGAACAACTGGCACCACGGTCCCGTTCTGCACGGGGACCAGAACGGCGTTTTCGGCTATCGTTACCTTTTTACTCTCCGGAATGACAACCTGGGCCGCCGCGGCCTGTACCTTCTGGTTTTGCTGGGCAGAGGCCTTCGCGTTTCTGGTCAGCGGCTTATCGTGCTTTATCGTCACTGGCTTGGGAACTCCCGCGCACCCGGCAAAAACGAATACGAGTGGAAAGGCCGCAAGAAATATCTTCCTGAAACTCCTCTCCCTCCACACTCCGGCCTTCAATGGTATACAGCCTTCAAATCGGTTCATATATGCTTCCCTGCCCTTCTTATCTCTGTTTTCAGGCGCCATCCGCCCCTGAGAGGGCGTCAACCCTTTGAAGTTATCCTGATGACCATCGTCCTTGGCATCCCGTCTGGCGGAGGCGAACTAATCTGCACTTTGCCTACGGAGTCCCTGACCGCCTCGTCGATCTTATGATCGCCTGATGAGCCGACTATCTTGAAATCGACAACCGCGCCGTTCCCGTCCACGCTGACTCTTGCAATGACCTGGTGATTCCCCTTGGGGATGCCGCCCTCTTCATCGAGACGCTTCCTGACCTTTTTTCTGATTTCAGATTCGACTATCTGGGAATACTCGGCGAATCTGGTAAGCAGCGTAAGCTTTCCCAGGCCTCCGCCATCTCCAGCCAGAAGGCTTCTGCCGCCTTTTTTCCCGACAAGCCCGAAGGCGTCAGAGCCTGCCGCACCCTCGGCGTCAACGCCAAGCTTGTCCCCGGCCGGGGCGTCGTCCTGCTCCGCCGAAGGGGCTTCCGGCTCGGCCGCTTCCTGCTCAGGCGCGATGATCTCCTCTTTCTGGATTTCCTCGATCTTCGGCTCCGGCGGCTTTTCCACAGGAGGCGGCGGCGGGGGCTTCAGCAAAGTCACGACCGTAAAGGAATTCCTTTTCCGTGGACTTTTCTCTGACAGGACCGACTTCACGAAATAAACGCCCGCGCCGAGAACGGCCACCATCACAATTACAAGGCCCCAGGGCACCTTGGATTTTCTGGCTTTATTTTCCGGCATTTCCCGGCCCTTCCCCTGCGAGGTCACTTGACGAGCTTCTGCGTCACCAGCGCAAGCTGGGATATCTCGAGCCTCTGGAGCAGATCGAGGACTTCGATGACTCCCTTGTAGGCGATCTTCTCGTCTCCCCTCACAACGACAGGGAAATCCGGGTCAGCGGCCTTAAACTGCCGGAGCCTCTCTTCGAGTTCAGCCATAGTCACGGGGAAGCTGTCGAGATACATGGTGCCTTCGGCGGTTATGGTGATGGCCTTCGTGGTTGACTTGACCTTGCCGACGGCGGCGCTCGCCTTCGGCAGGTTTACGCTTATGCCCTGCACCGAGGCCGTTACAACTATCATGAAGACCAGCAGGAGGTTCCATGCCAGGTCAAGCATCGGCACGACATTTATATCCGTGTGCACCTCATGCTCGTCATAGGGGTTTTTCCTACGGCGCATCTGTCTTCACCTCTTCGAGCTTGAGTATAAAATCGTCGATGAAGACATTCAGGTCCGCGTTCATGTCCTTCATCTGCCCGGTCAGAAAACTGCTCGCGAACAGGGCCGGTATCGCCACGACCAGGCCGGCCATGGTGCAGGCAAGCGCCGAGGCTACGCCGGGCGCTATCGCGGAAAGGTTCGCTTCCCCGCTTTCGGCAAGGCTGGCAAAGGTGTTCATGACGCCCCAGACAGTGCCGAGGAGTCCGAGGAAAGGCCCGCCAGCCACGCACATGTTCATGATGAACATGCCTGCCGACAGCCTCCTGCTCTGGTACATGGCCTCTTTTTCCACAGCGGCCCGAAAGCCGTTCATCGCCCTGTCGGAGAGGCCGTCGCCTTTCAGGAGCGTCTCGCCTTTTCTATTCAGCCATGCCTTGAGCTCCTCGCACCCGCTCCGGTAAACACCGTAAAACGATGACCCTTGGAAATCCGACTTTTTCTCAAAAAGCTCCATCGGGTCGTCAATGCGCTTGAAAGACTCGGAGAAGCTCTCATTTGTCTTTCTGGCCTCCCGCAGCATCGTGAACTTCTGTTTGAATACGAACGCCGCTAAAATACCCATGACCAGCAGGATGCCGATGATAAGCCATCCGTCAAGGGTAATGGTTTTCGCGATAACCTTCATCAGATGGATGGTGAGAGACTCTTCGCCCCCGCCGCCGGACTCTGCCTCCATGTAGGACACAAGCGACCCTTCAGACCCCTGGCTCTCGTACGCCTGTTTTATCCAGCTCGCCCCTCTGGCTGTGTTCGACAACTGGACTTCGTCTATGTCTCCCCGGAACGCGCCGGCGATGGTCATATCCCCGGCGGGAGCCGGGACAGTCCCGATGAACTTGTTCGAGGCGGCCTCAGTGCCGTCTATATAGACAGTGACGCGTTCCCCCGGGGCCACTGCGACTGCCAGATGGTGCCACTGTCCGGGCGTTAAGGCCGCGGTTTTTGGAGTGGTCATTGTCTGGCCGGAGATCAGACTCAGGTAAGGCTTCGCGTCGTCGATGCCGACGACAATGGACTGCTTCGCGTCTGCCCATGAAAACAGCTGCGAGTTGCCGGTTGCCTGGCCGGGGCGGACCCAGGCCGAGAAGGTGAATCCCTTGGAAAAATCGAGTGAGGCCGGGGCTGGAACCGTCATCTGCCCACCGGCCGCGCCAAAACTCGCGCCGTATCCGGCAACTGACGAGACGATATCTCCTGAAAAAGCGGACGCGTGGTTGCCGTAGGCTGTCGAGTCTTTGGGCGAGCCTTCCTCCTCACCGAAATGAAAGACCGCGATATGGTTCACGTCATAGGTGCCGCCGGAGTCCTGGCCTGACGCAGCCGAACTGTTCCCGTAATACATCCAGACATAATCTTTCTTATCCCCGCCGGTTATGTTGGGCGCCTTCACCCAGACGAGAGCTATCTCCTCTGAGGGGTCGAACTTCTCAATGTGGTACTTGAGCGGCGTCTTGTCATCGGCTGCAAGAAATCTCAGGTCAGAGCCGTCTTCATTCGCGTCCGGGAAGCTGAAGTTGCCGGTATGCAGGCGTATGAGCACCGGTATGTCAGCGAGGTTTTCACCTATATCCGCGCCTTCAGTCGAGGCGTCGAGATCAACCTGCATCCTCTGCTGCCATTTGCCGTCCCACCATGCGTGGGCTTCAGGGACAACCAGCACAGCGATGATAAACGTCAGCGCTGCCACTACCGCCGGGATTCTGCTCATAAAACGCCAAACTGATAATTGGCCTCTCACTTCTTTTTTCACGGTATTCTTTGATCCTCCTTACTCGTCTTGAACGAAATCAATGACCTTCACGTCCAGCCATTTTGTTATGATATCCTCGACCAACTGTGACGCGTTGGCCTGATTGGAAGCCATGGCAGCCGCGTTCTGGGACAACTGCGAGGTCCCGGCTGCTGCCGCGCCAGCGCCTGAGAGGCTCCCGAGGCCCACGGCCCCGGAAGCCGCCTGCGGCATGCCTACTACGGAGCCGACAGTGGCGCTTATGTTCGCGGCGTTGGCCACCTGCTGCGCCCCTATGAAGATGTTCCTGCCAGAGACCCCGGCCTCGCCGGCGTCTATCATCCTCGCGTGCAGGTAGGAGTCGCCTTCCAGCGGGGCCTCACGGGGACCCACCAGCCCGTCCGGGTCATAGGTCACGGCACGGATGCCGCTGCCCACGGCAGGAGGCTCGAATTTAATAACCCACTCGCCACGGTCCCCTTTGTCTGGATCCCATACATAGGTATGGGCTTCAGCGTTGATCTGTGTCTTCGACCCTCTGCCTGCGTTTATGTCCCCGCTGTCGCTCCATACGCTGATGTCGCCGCCGAAGAATGTTATGACCCGGGACTCATTAACATCAATATCCCCTGCGGCGAAGATGTTTATGCCTCCGCCCTCCGCAGTAAATATGCCTGTCTTCTGACGGGCTTTCTCGCTGATAAGCGTGCTTTTACCCACATTCACCCTGCCGCTGGCGAGGATGAAGATGTCGCTTTTACCGTAGTTCGTGCTGATCTGCGACCGGGTCATGTCGATATTGCCATCGCCAGACGGCGGACCGAGAACTGAGATGATATCCCTTGCCGCGGAATACTGTCCTTCGTATGAGCCGTGGTCTTTTATCGCGGCGCGGAGTCCATCAAAGAAAGACGTGGCATCCGTAAATGTCAGATCTCTTGAATACCCGGCAGCCACAAGGACGGAGCTTCCCCTTGAGTCCAGGGCCGGGTTGTATTCATTGCCCTTTGATTGGACGCCGTCTGAATTACCCAGATCAATGGAGCCGCCAGCCTGGACGAGCAATGCTCCGGGGCCGGCCTGCCGAAACCCGAGCGTTTTAGTCGAACCGTAGCCAAAGGAGATGTCCCTGCCTGAGCGGACCTTCGAGACATCCGAGGCGGCGATGTTCTGGCCGAAGTAATAAATGTCCTTTATGTCCCTGCCAGCCGAGATATCGGCCTTCTTGGGCAGATAGAGGCTGAGCCCTGTGATGTCGCGGCCTGCCCTCAACTCAACAGCCGTTTCGTCCTTCCCATGGAGCGGGATATGCTCTCCAGCAGCCTCGACAAACACCGCGTCGTGCGCCGGGTTGGTTGAAAACAGGTTCGGGTAACTGCCGGTAATGTTCGAAAAACGCACTCCGTAAACCCCGGCCGGGTCAATATCCGAAAGGAATATCGCGTGGCCTTCGATGTCGCCCCCGGCGGAGAGCCTCAGGCCGCCAGTAGAAGACGGCGCGAGGGCGAACTGGTTATTGAGCAGGATGTCTCCATCGGCCTCGACCTCAACGGTAGCTGGCAGGATGCGGGCGAAGTCGCTGGCGCTTGTCGCGTACTCGCTCGCGCCCTCGATCGTGACATCTCCGCCCGCTCTGAGGCTCAGGCTTGTTGCCCCGGCATAGGTAAGCTTCCACTGCTGCTTTTCTAACGCTTTTGCATGGGTCACGGTTGGGTTGAGCACCGCGCCGAGGCCTATAAACCCCTGGGCGCTCGCGTTTATGCGGCTGTCATGAGCCTCGATGACCTGCTCTGTTATGAATTCATCCACCGCGCCCAGGTTGCCCATCGCGTGGATCTCGGCCAGGCCATTCTTGTTCATGAACCTGCCTTTTATGTCCCCTCCAGCATGGATGATGAGGTCTCCACTGCCGAAGGTCCCGGCCTGTGCCATGAAATCTGAGCCAGTGCGGACCTTGAGGCTGCCGCCGCCCATGGCGGCGAGGCCCTCAGTAGGCTTTGCAGCGTAATTCGCCCCGATAGTGACATCGGTAAATTTTCCAATTCTATAACTGTAGATGAGGGCGTCCCATGCATTGCCATTATTTGCCGTAACATAGACCCCGCCGCTATTCTTGCCGGCAAGGGTCCTGCCGACATTGAGGACGATATCCCCGCCCCCTGCATAATTCTGATATTGAGTCACGCCAGAAGGGTAATGGCCGGTCGTCCGTATGCTGCCAAGGCTGCCCGACGTATTGAGGAGGAGATCGCGGCCTGCGTTAATCGTTATATCCCCTGTCGCAGTCTGGATTGCTCCGCCGTTTACGATGAGGTCGTTCCCGGCGCTTCCATTGATGGCGCCGCTGTATGAGCCCATGGTGAAATAAAATTTGTTATTGATCATATAGTCGGGGTTCGAACCCGCTCTGAGGGTCGTGTCATTACCCGAGGCGAAGCGGATGGGGGCGGACTCAGTGTAAACCACCCTGGCAGCATCGAACGAAAGATTACCCTTACCCCGCACCGTACTCATGTAATCTGCCGCGCCGTCAGCGCCGGCGACCAGGTTGATGCCCCATGAATTCATCCCCTCGGCTGCGAATTGCCTGGGATGGTCTACGATATCGGATTTTACATTCAGGTTTTCGCCAGCCCTGAATGTCAATACGCCGGGCTCCCCGCCGAACCTGTAATCGGTCAAGTCCATTTTAGCGTTTATATTTATATCGCCCGAATTGACGACCTCTATGCCGGGAAGGAGGTGGAAGGACGCGCCGCCTGTTGAATCTTTGAGCCTCTCTATTGCCGTATTGGCGTCATAATAATACGCGGCATCATTGAGCCACGCCGTATAATAGCCGCCTGCTGAAAAAACCGGGGCCGTGTAGGAGTAGGTCTTGACCGCCTCGGCGTAGACTGCGGAAGCGCCAGCGATTGTCCCGTCCAGGTTTATTTTGATATCATTGCCGTCGCGTCCGGCGCGCAGCCAGAGGGTCCCCCTGGCCTCTCCTGCCCCGGCCATATCGACTGTCCCGCCGGAGTTTACATTGACCCATCCTTCAGAGGAACTCAACACGGCCTTACCGCCGTCAGAGCTTACACTGCCTCCGGAGTTGATGTTCAAGCCGTTCATTGCGTAAAGCTCAACCGCGCTGTCCGCGCCGCCAACGGCGTTGACCTCACCGAACACATCAATGCGCCCGGACTGTCTGTCGTCAACGCCGAGCTTGACGCGCCGAGCGTTCAGGGATTTTCCGGCGGCGATGATTATGTCGCCTGCCCGGGCCCGAAGGCCAATCGATTCGGTGAAGCCGCCTGAGGCGAGCTTGCCCGCGAGCCACGCGATGTCAGATTCTGAAAGCTGCTTCGAATCAATGGCAAAAGACCCGCCAGAGCCGCCTTGAGCCGCGCCACGGAGCTCCCCGCCAAGGGTTACGCCTCCCTTTGGAGCGCTGAGGGAGACCTCTCCTGCGTCGCCCTGTTCTCCGGCTGAAACATCTATCAAAGCCCCGTCTTCCATCACAAGGCTGCCGTTGCCCGCATCCATAGTGACCTTGCCGCCTGGGGCTGATTCAGTTCCCCTTGAGAACACCTGGCCACCGCTGCTGAGGAATATTCCGTCATCCTTCCCGTCGCCGGTAGTTGTAAACTTGACTGTTCCGCCATTCGCCTCGACAACGCCGGACAGGTCCATCGTTTTCGCTTTGAATTCGAGAATTCCGCCCGGAACGGAAGACGCGCCAGAATCTCCCTCGCTCCTGGAGATGCTCAAGGCATTTGCGCCCGCGTCTACAAGGAAGTTCGCGGCTACATACCTTGCCGCGCCTGCGTCAGCGGCCGCGGCCACCCTTGCCGCCTTGATATTCAGGTCCGCGCTGCCGCTTTTGAGCGAACCGACCCCAGTAAATTTAAGGTCGTTCACCGCGATCAGGTTGAGCGTGGAGAAGCCGTCAAAAAGAATATCCCCGCACCCGATCGTGATGGTGCCGCCGTTGATGGTCATCACGCTGTCATTGGCAATGAGTTGTCCAGTGGCGGCGGCCCTGGAGTTGGAAAGGCCGATCAAAGGCGCCGAGACCGATACCACGGCCTTATCCTTCCCGGAGGCTATCCTCGCGGCGTCTATGGAAATACTTCTTAGCGAAGAAAGCGCGAAGTCGTCCATGAACAGCACATCAGAGCCGCTCACGATCTCTATTTCTTCAAAAGAGGCGTACCTGTCCCAGGCGCTTTTGGTGATGAACGCGCCGGGGCCCGTGCGCGTGTAGCTCTCCGGGACAAAATAGACCGCCTCTCCGCTCAGCCTCAACGCGCTGTTGTCATGCTTGATCTCCCCCTGGATGTCCTGCTCCTTCGTGTTGAAGTTAACGGCGTGAGAGGCATGGAGCACAGAGCCTTCCCGAACGACCGCTGTCCCTGTCTGCGAGTTCAGGCTTATCTCGCCTATCCCGCTCTCCGTGATGGCACTCAGAGTCGCGCCGGACTCGATCGTAATGGTCTTTCCCGCAGTAAGCGAGATGACCGGAGCTTCCAGCGTAGCCCCTTTCATTACGGTCACTGTCTCGGTCAACCCCTCGCTGCCGAGGTTTATCTCCTGCAATCCCTTCAGGGTCTCCGCGGCCACGCTCAACTTGCCGATGAACTCTTGAATCTCCGGCGTTAAATCGAGGGCAGTATCAAAGCTGAAGTCAGCTGGCAGCTGAGCGACCTCAGGACGCGCGAGGATATCCTTCGCGCTCAGGTTCATCTTTCCGCCAAGGTACCCATTGAGCGCTGCCGCGAGTATCCTGCCGTTCAGGATGGCAGTATTGCCCTTGACGGTCAGTTCCCCGGCGTCCCCCATGGTCATGGTCTTTTTGGTGAAGTTCCCCTGCTTGAGGACTTCAGTTGCATTCATGACTGAATAAGCCTTTGGCCTCGCGCCGCGGATATCGGTCCCTGCCACAGTCGTGAAACCGGCGATGACCGGGTGGCCGTCCCTGCTAGAGAGCTTCTGACCGGCGGCTATGTTGATATTCTGCTCCTCAAGAACGACGGCTCCAGGCAGGAAGGCGTATTCGGATGGCAGGATGGAATATTCACCCGCGCTCAAACCGCCACCTTCTTCCAGGTAAACAGAGCTGCCCGGCAACTGGACAGAACGGTCGCTCATGACAACCAGACGGTTGCCCTTGGTCAGAGGGTCAACCGAACCCTCGACTCCCGGCTGGAACAGGTACGAAAAGACCGCCCCCCCGCCTGAGATGTCTATCGTCGCCCCGTCGCGGGCGATAACCTCTGGGGCGTCGATCGTGACGGACCCGGCGGTCATCTCCATGGGCTCGTACGCGTGCGTGAGCTTGTCTTTTATGATCCACTCGCCGTCCTCGTTAATCTCTCCGAGTTTGACCGAGGCGTTCCCGGCAATGGTCACCACGCCTCCGTCTCCGAGGTAGACGCGGCTGTCGGGACCTGTGCCCTTGAGGGCGGCCGAGCCCATGGGAGCGGCCAGCGTGCCGAGGACCTCAATCCCTTTCCGTGCTTCTACCTTAAGGCTGCCTGCGGCGGAATAGATCGGGCCGCCAACAGGCGCGCTGGCCGGAAGTACGCTCACCTTGCCTGAAGTGGACCTGATCGTATAATCAGAGCGGACCGTTGGATATACGCGGTCTGCCTTGAGGAGAAGGTCGCCGGCAACGGCCAGCTGCCCGGCCCAGGCCTTGGCCTCTGAGTCGTACCTGTCGGTAAGCCGCATATCGCGGCCAGATTCGAGGCGGACATCCCTGAAGCCGCTCAAGTTGACTTTTCCGGTGACATCGAACCAGCCCGTGCTCGAAAAGGTAAGCTTCCCTTCGCCAGGCGTTGCCGATCCGCCTTCCTTACTATTTGTTGTATTCGATAGAGTTATCCACGGCGACCTCAAGGTTATGCTTTCCTGCCCGCTGCCGGCTATCTCGAGCGCATCGAGGGTAAGACTGCGTCCTAAAGTCTCATCCATGCTGCCGCTGAACAAGAGGGTCCTGGCGCTTCTGAGCGTCAGGTCGTCAAAACCGGCCTCGACGATCTTTTCAATATCCTCGGCACCGACCTCCATAGTCCCCATCTTGTCCGTGCTGCTCACGGTAAGGGCTGCGCCCCGGAGCCCGGCCAGCTTCTTTTCAGCCTGGAAACTGCCGTCAAGGGTGAGGCTGCCTGAATAGGAAAGGGAAAGGGTCCCCGGAGCGCCTGCTTCGGTATAGGTGATGACCCTTCCAGCCGACAAGACCTTGTTCCTTACAGGGTCGGACCCGGAGATGTCTACGAGAGAGCCGCTCTCCAGAAGGATATTGCCGCTGGTCGCCGTCAGCGTAACCTTTCCAGCGTCCATGGGCGTATGATTGTGAGAAAAGCCGGGTATCACCTGTTTGAGTTCAGGACGGTTGTAGCCCTTGGCCAGTATCTGTCCGCTTTCCTTGATGACCAGGTCTGAATATTCTCCTGTGCCTGCGGTGAGGTTTATCTCCCCTGCCGGAGCCTCAAGTGTGCCGCCCATTGTCAAAGCGCCAGCCGCGCTCAGGACGATCTTTCCTTGCGGGTTCATTCTTACCTGAGCACCCTCGGATACTGACAACCCCGCGCTGCTGTTGGCTGCGACAATATTTTTATCCTGCCACTGAAACATCTTCCCTGCTTCAGCCTTGAAGAATGTTTGTCCGGCCTGGAAGGCCATATCAGAGCTGAGGCGGATGAGGTCATCGCGGCCCGGCAAGGCCTCTATCGTCATGCCCGGGACGCTCCCGGGCAAGTTGCCGCGCCGGAGTACCTCTGGTATGGGCGTCTTGAGCCTCACAAGGGAGGGGCTGATCTTGACGGATTGGCCGATATTGACGCCGTTGAAGCTGTTCACCTCTATCCTGGTAAAGCCGGTATCAGCGAAACGGTCCCCGGCAATGACAAGCTTGCCCTTCAGTTCATCCGGCACCGGCGTGCCAGCGGCGAAGTCGACGGGCCATACGGCAGTCTCATTGACGATCTCTACATTGCCTGCATGGAGGATTATCTCCCCTCCCTTTATCTTCCCCTGGCTGTCGGGGAGCGCATAGCCACGGAGGTCGCCGTCGAGCCTGATCGACTCTCCCCTTATTGCCAGGGTACCGGCGTTGCCTCCGGTTATCTTCCTTTTAGTGTCGATCTGGTAGCCGCCGCTGACATCGAGGACAGCGCCGTCCTGTATGAATACGCCATTGTTTTTGGGAACGGTCTCATCATGGAGGGTTATGCTGCCACCCTGGACCTGCCCTGAGGTCATCGCCGCGCCGGAGATTTTTCCTGCGGCCGAGTTGTCGACCCTTTCCCCTGAAACGTCAAGACGGCTCCCCCGTGACAGGAAGACCCCTTCTGAAGCCGCGCCGCCAGCGGCAGTCAGAGTGATCGCGCCTGAGCGCGCGATGACCTCGCCGGAGTGCTCGATAAACCCGGCCCTGGCTTCAAAAACGCCGCCGGCTACCAGGTCGATCCTGGTGTTGCTTTCAGTCGCTATTTTCTTGTCAGCGTAGAGTTTCAAGGTCCCCAGACCGGCCTTGTTAAGGACATCAGCCGATATTACGGTCCGCTGTCCGGTCAATTCCGTATCTGGGCCGAAGCCCTCAGGCAAAGGCGATATTTCCCGTGCCACTGTGATTGCTGAATCTCCTCCTGAACCCGAATAAAGATTCATCACAAGCGTTCCGGCTTCAGGCGCCTCGGTCCCCCTGGCCACGGAAAGCTCCCTGGCCGCCTCGTCATTCAATGTCCTTCTGGTCTGAAAAAAACCCCTGGTCGCGGATGCTTTGATCTGTCCGTCGAATACGGCCGCTTTCGCATTGAGCGTGAGAGTGCCCGCGTTGCCGCCCTTTGTGTAGCCAGTCATGGCGCCCTTGAGCGGCGTTGCTCCGCCGTAATAGACGCCCGTGTACCTGTCAGTTACTCCGAACTTCTCGTGCGTCCTCTCGTAGCTCCCCATTATCCCATCATATTTCAGGTCAGCTGGTGCGTTGCTGATATCGTAGATCTTCGCACCCGAAACCAGCTTTGTCGTGTCGAGAAAACCTTTGCTGTAGCGTACTGCGCCGCCTGATATGTCAATGACAGAGCCCTGTTTGGCTATTATCTGTTCGGCGGTAATGGTTATCAGTCCGCCGTTCATGGCTTTTTCCAGCGCTGTTTTCTGCCCGGTAAGGAGCGCTCCGGAGATATCTCCGATGGAAGAGCCTGTGAGTGCGTTAGCGGTTACGGCCTCCCCCTTCAGAACGCCGTCCTTCTGCGAGTACGCATCCCTGAGCTCCACGCTGTTGAGCGTTGCGTCAACCGCGTTTTTTGAAGCTGACTCGTCGCTCCAGACGCCGCCAGCGTTGACGCGGCTGCCTGTTTCAAGAAAAACCCGCTCTCTGGCGTCAATCGTAATCACCCCTGACGGCGCGGCTATGGAACCTCTGTGTTCCACGACGGCTGGCGGCGTGCCGGTTGAGACACTCTGTATCCCGTCCTTGTCTCCAAGAACCGTCTGCAGTCCGCCAATCCAGACCTTTCCGCCGGAGAAGACAAACGAGTTGTCTACCTTTTCGGACGAAACCGACACGGGCGACTCTGTTACGCTGTCCTCGCCCGTGCTTATCCTGTCGGTCGCGCGCAACTCGATATTGCCGTTCTGCTTGACGGCGGTCACCGCGCGTATGAGCCCTTCCTGGTTCACGACGCGGCCGTACATCCCGACCCAGCCGAAGTCCGAGGACATCCTTGCGCCTTCACTGTTCCATGCCTCGCCAAGGCCGTTTTTCAGGTTGACTATGAGCCCTTCCCTCTCGTTTCCCTTAGGCGGGTTGAGGAGTTCCAGCTCAGTTGCCGCCGCAAGGCCTATCTGCCCCAGCGGGGCATCTATTACGCCGTAGTTTTCCACATGGGGGCCGAGGAGGAAGACATAGCCTCCGCTGCCGGCCCTTATCTCGCCGTGGTTGGAGACAACGGCGTCGGGGGTATACGCCAGTTCAACGTCAAGATTGAACTTCAGGAGATTGTCCATGAAGTCGCTGTCCCTGAGGTTCATGGCGGAGGCGATAAAGCTGTTGACATTGACCTTCGAGCCGGGCCCGAAAAATATCCCGTTCTGGTTTATGAGATAGACATGACCATCGGCCGTAAGCTGGCCGAAGATCAGGCTGGGGTTGCCGTCATATATGCGGTTCAATATCTTCCAGCCCTTGTTGCCCTGCTGGTCGAAATGAACGCTGGCATCCGCTCCGACATTGAATGAATCATATTCGGCGACGGCATGAGAGGCGTTCTGATGAATTACGAGCCGACTGGGCGATTCGGTAATCGACGAAATACCACTCAGCACTCCGGACGGCTTCATAACAGGCAGCATCGCCGGAGGCGGAGGCTGGACTATCGGCCTTTGAAATCCGGGGATGTTGACCGGGGCCGCCTGTCCCGGGGTATGCGCGAGGAAAGAGCCGCAGATGGTCAATACCAGTATTTCCCGGACTATGCGTTTTTTATAATTTCTTCTCGCCATTGTCAGAATACCGCTTTCACTTTGAAATAGAATCTCTGGCCGTTCCTTTTGACGCGGTCCGTGGGCTCAAGCGCCACGGCCCAGTCCAGCTCGTACTCGATGTTTTTCATCACCGTGCCTCGCACGCCAGCCCCGGCTCCCTCGAGTTTGACGCTTCTGTCCTGGCCAGGAAGCGGCTCCTTTGTCACCAAATGCGCCACATCGTAGAAAAGAAAAGGGGTAGCCTGAAGAGACTTCCAGAGGCCGAATCTTTCAACAGGGTCAGGAAAGGAGACCTCAATGGTCGCGTGCGCGGCGTTATCGCCCGAAGACTCGCTTTCTTTGTATCCCCTCACGCTTTCCATTCCCCCGGCGGTATACTGTTCGTTGTCAATGAGCGGCTCGCCGGATATCTGTCCGTCCAGCTTGGCGAACAGGCCCATCCCCAGCGGCAGCTTCTGCGTGCGCTCCACGCCAACTGTGGCGTAGATGTAGCTTGCGGTGCCGTGGTATCGCTTAAGCTCGAATTCTGATTCGTCCGAGCCTACGCCGCGCAGCGAGACGTTCACTCCCGCGCTGAACATGGTTATCCCGCCAAACTGGTCGGGCAGCGATGAGTTATACAGGAGGGAGAACGGCATATATGAGACGGAGGTATAGGTCGTCTCGCCCTCTCCGGTCGTAAACCCTACGGCCTGATCGAAATCCTTGTAGTCGGCCCCGAGGGTAAGGTAATGGACATAGAGCTTGTACGCTGGCAGCGGCATCACATAGCGGCCGCCCACCATGCTTCCCTTGCCAATCACCTCGAACCCCTCGCCAAACGCGGTCGCGCTGTCAGACCAGATAGCGTACAGGGCCAACTGGTGGTCTTCCCTCCAAGGCGAAGGGAGAACATAAGAGCCGCCGAGCACCTGCACCTCTTCAAGGTCCTGGGGCGCTGTCTGGTACTGGAGCGAGATGGAATGGCCCTTCTGCCAGAGGTTGTCGTAGCGAACCATCGCGTTAAGCCTCAACTCTTCCGTGTTGTGGCTTGCCTTGTTGCTTATCTCCAGGTAGCCGTGCAAAGGGAGACGGTCCTCGACCTTGAGCTCCACGTCGATTGTGCCGAATTCCCTTCCCGGCGACATGAGCGGCTCGATCTTCAGGTCTTCTTTTCTGTTAAGGCGGCTGAGTTCTTTTTGTATGTCCGGCAGATAGGGCGTCACTCCGGGCCTCAGCGACGGCAGCGACTCCATCAGGTTTTCCATGGTGAAATATCTATTTCCGGTAATATTCACCCGCCCTATCCAGCTCTCGACGACACTGAGCCTTACTGTGCCGTCCTTGACCGTCTGTTCCGGGATATTCACCATCACGGCCGGATAACCGGCGTCGTGGTAGAACTTCTCGATGGCATCCCGGGCTTTTTCAACATCGTCAGCCGTTTTCCCCGGGCCCGTGAAAGAGGCCGCGACCTCGCGCAATCTGGCCGATGAAAAAGCGCTGTTCCCGGTCAACTCGAATTCCTTTATCTCGAAGCCTGCCTCAGAGTGCTCCTGGGCGGCGCAGTCGGATGCCACGAACGCGTAGAAAGCCAGACACGCGATGAAGCCGAAAAACAGCCTTGCTGCCTTTTTCACCTTCAACTACTCTCCCGCGACTGCATTCGCAGGCTTTGCTTCCGCGACCTTGTCCTTCGTGATCTTTTCCACAGCCACCTCGCAGCTCAATGGCTCGCCTCCGAACGGGTGTCTGTAGTCTATGGTGATTGACTTCTCGTCAACCGCTTCGATTCGGCCGACAAAGGGGCCGGAGCGGACAAGCTCGCCTGCTTTAGCGTCTATCTCTATCTCATAGGCCTTTTCGTTTTCCCGAATGCGTCCCTTGCCGAACGGAGTCTCAACACTCTGTCCGTCTTTGGCTGAAAACAGAATAACGGCTTCGTCTCCTTCAACCCTGTCAACCCTGCCCGGCACGGTCGGGTCGAGAACAAAAGGCTCGCCGGCCACCGGCTTCTTGCCGGTGCGGTACTCATAATCGGCGACGGTCATCTTCGTCTCCTTCAGCCGCTCGCGGACCCTTGCTATCTTTATGCTGTAGTCCTCCTTGCTCCTCTCGGGCAGGTTTTCAGACGTAAGCTTCAACTCTCGGCTCTCTCCCTCTTTCATGCCGACAACCGCCACCGCCAACCGGTCGACTATCTCCCACTCAAAAGCCTTTTCCTTGCCTTCAAGCTGCACCGGCACAGAAACAGCCGCCTTGACAGGTAAAAGGCCATCCTGGCCTCTTTCCATGTATACGGCAGACTTAGGCGACTTCACCTTCTCCGCCATGGCTTTGTCAGACGCCGCGGCAACATCGCCGTTCGCAAGCCTGCATACAAAATTGATCTCGGCTATGTCGCCAGGCTCAACTGCCACAGCCTCTGCGGACGCGCTCCAGGCCGTTGCCGGAAGGAGCAGGAAAGCCGCGACAAGGGCCTTTTTTATCTTTTCAGTCATCGAAGTTCCATGTCTTTTCATGAGGGTCCTCTTCTCCTTACAGGTTCTCCTGATTTTTTCCTATCCGCGCGTGAACTGTTTCAGTATCCTCGAATTCCTCAGCCTTCTCGACCCTGCCAAGACTTCCCTGGCTGAAGTTTATTTTTATATAGCCGCTGAATTCCCCATCGATAAGCGCCCGTATCACTTCGATGAGCCTTTTCATCCTGTCCATTTAGCCCTCGACTCACCAATTTTGAGTGACTATTTTATGCCATAGCTACTGTTAAGAAATTATGACAGCCATGTTTTAATTTATTGCGACGCAAAGGTTCGTGATTTTTTCGATTCAACGGCTTGGGAGAATAATAGACGGGAAAAACAGACAGAGTCGTGTAGTGCGGCAAAAAAAGACAGGGAAAAAAGGGACCGCGCAAGCGCTATTTCAGGAGAGTTTTCCGGCTGTTTGTTTTCTTCTAAGGAGAGCCAGGGCCGCAAGCCCGGAGCCAAGGAGAAAGACAGGCGCAGGCACTGGCACCGGGGAAACGTCGGGCATGGCTTCGGGGGGCATTACCACAGTGCTGCCGTCTTTGTAGGTGCGGAGCTTTGCGACCTTGACGCCTGGAACCTCATCGTAGCCAGCGCCGCCTTCGCCGCCAGGGCCCCATCCGCCAGGAACCCATGTACCCGGGATGACTCCCGGAATAACGCTTACATTCGGGCGATAATAGAGCGACGGAGAGGTTTGCGCTCCCTCACGGTCGTGATCAACCACCGCTGGCAAACCGTAACCAACCCTCTCCAATGCCGCTTTCATGTTCAAATCTTCCCTGACGTCGCTGACGCGCTTGCGTCCAGCGCTCTGGTCATTTGCTTGCCTGACCACGGGTTTCTCAGTCGCCCGCTCATTAATAAAGGAGGCGAGACGCTTGCCATCTGACTGCGCAATTAGGCCTGGCCTACCCTCCAAGCCTTGCCTTTCACTAAAGCCAGGGTTGGCGGCAGGAGGCTTGCTCACGCCGGCAACGCCCCTGCTCTTGTCGCCCAGATGCGCGCGCACGAAATCAGTGTTTATGAAATAAGCCATAGCCTGACCGCTGAAACCCAGCATGGACACGATCACTGCCGCGCGCAGAATGGTCCTGTTTTTTAAATCCATCTCATCTCCCGGGCCGCGAAAGATGCCAGCCGGACAAGCCGGTCAACTTATGCAATCGCGCCCTTATTTAAGCATACCGGCTTACGCGGAGAGCCGGATATCCAAAACGAAAAAAGCCCGAATCAGAAAGACGGGCCTGAGGCCGTCCTCGATTCGGGCTTTCTGGTGCCTTAAGCGGATTTTCCGCAGGCCAGCAAAGGACCCTGAAGTCTCTTTTCAGTTGTGTATGCCCTGCTTCCTTTTCAGGAAAACTGGCTCAGGACCGTGCCATCTCCGGCTTTCATAAGCCTTAAACAGCCTTCAATCTACTCTTATAGCATAGTGGCGGTTTTTTTTCAATATGGTAAAAAAAACCAGTCTGGAAGTGCTTGCAAGAGAGTTATTTGCAAGCCTCTATCGAAAAGCTGAAGACAGAACCCTTGCCCGGCGCGCTCTCGACGCTGAGCTTCCCGTTATGCCCCTGTATGATGTGTTTTACTATCGCAAGCCCGAGTCCCGTGCCGCCGAGCTCGCGGCTCCTGGCCTTGTCTACCCTGTAGAAGCGCTCGAATACGCGCGATATATCCGCCGCCGGTATGCCGATGCCGGTATCCACGACATCCACGCGCACGATGCCATCTTCCCTGGCCGCGCTCACGATGACGCTCCCGCCGGACGGGGTGTACTTGATTGCGTTGTCGAGGAGGTTTACCATTACCTGCTCGAGCCTGTCCCTGTCCCCGAGGGCCTTGGGCAGATCGTCGGGCACTGCAGCCGAAAGCGTAATCCCCTTGTCCCTTGACTGCTTCTCAAAACCTTTCACAGTTGAGGTAACCAGCTCGCCAAGGTCTATAGGAGAAGAAACTATGGTCATCTGGTGCGATTCCAGCCTTGAAAGGATGAGAAGGTCATCGATGAGCCTGGACATCCTTGTAGCGTGCCGGTCGATAACGCGCAGAAACTCTCGAAGGGTCTCCCTGTCATCCATAGCGCCGTCAAGGAGCGTTTCGGAGTAGCCTTTGATCGACGCCAGAGGCGTCCTGAGTTCATGCGAGACGTTTGCGACAAAGTCCCTTTTTATCGTCTCAACCCTCTTTTCTTCCGTGATGTCCTGAAGAAAGAGCATGAGGCTGAAATCGGCCTTGTCCTTTATGGGGACTATGCGAACGCTGAAGAACCTGTTGCCTTCGGATATCTCTATGTCCTCGGATTTGCCCCCCTTCTTTTCGAGAAAAGCCCCGACGGACTGCAGGAGACGCTCGCTTTTGACAAATTCCGCAACAGGCCTGCCTTCGATGCCGCCGTCAACCGGAAAGGACTTGAGGAAAAAGGGGTTCGCGTACAGGGCGCAACCGTTCTTGTCGAGGGCTACTACGCCTGTGTGCATCTCGCGGGGTATGGTCTCAAAGATAAGGTTCTTGCCCAACTCAGTCCTCCCTGAATCTGTAGCCAACGCCTCTTACGGTCTCGATGTAATTTCCGGCAACGCCGAGCTTCGAGCGCAGCCTCCTTACGTGGGTGTCGACCGTCCTTGGTATGACAAAGCAGTCGTGGCCCCATGCGCGGTCGAGGATGTTGTCCCTTGTCAGAACTCTTCCCTTAGCCTGCATGAGCTCTGACAAGAGATTGAACTCGGTGGAAGAAAGCTCAACGGACTTGCCTGAGACCGTTACCCTGTGGCGGGAGAAGTCTATCGAAAGTTCCTTGTATGAAACTGACTTGTCGCCAGGCTCCGGCTTTTCGGCGGCCCTCTTGAGGACCGCCTTTACGCGCAGGATGAGTTCTCTCGGGCTGAACGGCTTTGTAATGTAGTCTTCCGCGCCGAGCTCGAAGCCGACTATTTTGTCGAGCTCTTCGCCCTTGGCGGTGAGCATTATGACGGGGATGGAAGCGGTGGACTCAAATGATTTAAGGCTGCGGAGGACTTCCGTACCCTCCATATCCGGGAGCATGATATCGAGGAGGACGAGGTCCGGCCTGTGGGCCTTTACGGCCTCTATGGCCTCGGGGCCGTCCTTGGCAAGAAGGACCTGAAAACCCGAGCGTTTGAGGTTGTATTCAAGCAGGTTCAGTATATCCGGTTCGTCGTCAACTACAAGAACCCTGGGCTGAGTCTTATGCAACTATGAGCTCCTTGACCATGCGTTCGGTATTTTGGCAACCCCCTCCGCCATCTACTTCAAACAGGTGTTGCCACGCAGACAGATAAAACTTTGCAACTAATCCAGTTTTATCACACGCCGGAAACGGTTGGCAATAGTTAATGCAAAAGAGAGCCAGCTGGGACTGCGTCAAACAGATGCCCAGCCGCAAGCAGCGCGGGATCTTTTTTAAAAAAATTTTCTCCATTAATGGGAGGGGATCAGGGGGGGGTGGAAGAAGTTTCTTTTCACCCCCAATTAAAACTCCACAGCAAGGTGGAGGGCTGCGTAAAATAAATCGTAAAGACGCAAAGTTCTTAAGAGAGGAAAAATGCGTAAATAAAGCGGGGCCCCGAAAGGGGCTCCGCTACGGGTGTTACTTGGCTACGGCCTCAAACAAACAGGCCGTTTATTACGGAAGCTGCGGGCTGGCAGCGCCCACATAGCCGGGGTAACCCTTGTCGTTGACCTTATTGAAGACCATCTCGGCACGGGTCGCCCAGTAGTCGCTCTTGGCAGAGCCCCATGCGGTAGAGGTGGTCGGGATGCTGGCCGGGTCAGCGGCAAAGGCCATCATCGCGGAGACGATGGGGTGGGTCACGGCGTAGTTCGGGGCAGCCGGGTCCTCGTACATCCACATGTTGGTGAAGTACTCGTAGCGGCCGTTCCTCATGTTGACGCGGGAGGGTACCTCGCCGTTGTAGCTCAGGCGCACGACATTGGGATAAGCAGACGTGGTCTGGTCGGCATCGGCATAGCCTACCGCGCCGGCGACGGTGTTTACGCACTTCATCAGGTCAGAGGAGCTGTCGTTGAAGTAGATCGTAGGACCGCCCACTGACTCAACGCTGGCCACCGGCGCGCCCCAGAAACCGCCGTTCATGATGGTGTGATCAAAGGCCGAGGCGGTGCCGGAACCGGCATGACGGAGGCAGGCAACCGCGTCGAGGCTGACGAATTCATCGCCAAAGTCCTTCCAGTTATAGACCTGGCCGGAAAACAGCTGGACGGCCATGCTGCGGGGCATGTTGCTTATGGTCGAGAAGGCGCCGGCAGGATAGGCCGTGTCCTTCTGGACGGTGTTGTGGGAGAAGAAGGCAAAGGGCACGACGAGCGGCTGGTAGGAGGTCAGGCCCGTGACATCGATGCCGGTAAAGGTTCTGGAGATCACGCCGCCGCCAAGGGGGCCCTTGAGCTGGCCGGAGGAGGACTGGGTGAAAGACTCTGCGGCGACATCAGAAGCGCCGAGGGTGATGCGGGCGCACTTCGTGGCGCCGCAGCTGCCGGGAGCGGTAGCAGGGCCCCAGGTGGTGCAGGAGGCTTCGTCTATCATAAGCCTGTAGTAGGGGGCAAGCGCGGCGCCAGGGTACCCAACGCTGGTGGAAACGCACTTTTCGGCCGTGTCGGCGTAGTGGTCGTCGCCCATGACTGCGGAGGGGCCATCAAAGGAGGCCTTGGCGGCGACGCGGTAGTAGACGGTGTCAGCGCCGCAGGTCGCCCTGGTGATGCCCTGGTTGGAGCCGAGCTTGGCCTGCTCTATGTTGGTGCAGCCCATGTTCGTAAGGACGTTCGGGGCCACGGCGTTCCAGTAGAGGAACTGGGCGGAAGCGCCGTAGATGTTGAGGTCGGTTGTGGCGGCGGAAACGGAACCAGCGAGGGTCAGCATCGAGGCGCCAGCGACGAACGATGCCAGTATCATTCTCTTGTTCATTGTCATGCTCTCCTTATTATTTTGGTTGTGTTCTATTTAATTTTGAAAAAAATCCCGATTCAGGTCTTATTTCTTCCTTTTGATACCAACGAGGGCCATGAGGCCGGAACCAAGAAGGAAAATCGGGGCCGGGATAGGTACCGGTGCAGCGCCCACTACCTCGGTGTGGCCGTCGCCATAGGTACGGAGCTTGGCGACCTGTGTGCCGGCAAGCGCGCTGTCCGGGGTGTTATAGTAGTACAGGTAAGAGTCAACATAGCCGACGGTGTCTATGTCTGCGAGACTGGTCTCGCCGTTCAGCGCGGGTATGAACCCTGCGAAGCCGCCGGCGCCTGCCATCGTGGTCAGGGTGGTGTTGTAGGTCTGGCTATCTGTCTTCGCGATAATCGCCTGGTTGGAGATGCCGGCAACCGTGGCGTACTTGGACATTACGCTCGTTGTGGCTGACTGGTAGCCGACCCACTTACGGCTGCCTGAGGTCTGGCCGGTGGCCGGACCGCTGGTCCACGCGTCGGAGGTAGACGCCTGCTTCACGAAGTAGGCTACCCTGAGATCTCCCCATGTGGCGGTCGAGAAGACGCCGCTGCCAGCGGTCACTGTGTTGCCGAGGGTCTGTGTCGCGCCGGTGTACGCGGTGGTGGGATGGAAAGCGCCAAGGTCGGTGGCGACTTCATAACCGCCATTGGTCTGATAAACTACCTGTATAAGGCTGCCGTCGGTAAAATACGCCATGGCCTGTCCGCTGAAGCCGAACAGGGACACGGTTGTTGCTGCAAGAAACAATAAGCTCCTCTTCATTTACTTTTCTCCTGAGTTTTTTTGAATTTCTAAACTCCCTCAGGCAACCCGGCCGTCCGCGCTTCGCGGACCCGTGGCTTTCCGTCACCCGGTCACCCGGGCTTTGGCCTTATTCTGAAGGCTGGATGACCTGAGTCCGGTCACCATCCCCTTATTCGCCGCAAAGCCTTTTTTCGCCCCCTGTTCACCTCCTTTTCGAATCGAATTTTTCGAGCCTGCCCGGCTTTTTCCGAAGAAAAGGCCCCATCCGTGTGAAACAAGCTCTTGATACGGGCTTTCTGTTACCCAGCAGGGCAGCCAAGTACCCTTGATAAAAAAAGCCCGAATCGAGAAGATACAACCTTCTCCGATTCGGGCTTTCTGGTGCTACGGCATATCTGCCGGTCAGCAAAGGACCCTTCTAAACTCTACTTCTTCAGTATTTCCTCGAACTTCTCCACTCTCCCGATGGCGCCGCGGGTAAAGTTGATCTTGATGTAACCGGTGAACCTCTTTTCCACCAGGGCTTTTATCATGTCGATGAGCTTCGGCAGCTTATCCATTTGCGGCTCTCCTGTTTTCATGGATATACCTGAAGCTTCATGACGGTCATCCCGTATAGGGGACATAATGAAGGCTCTTTGTGAATTTTTGATGGAAGCGAAAAGAAAATTTGTGAACTCTGCTGAAATGCCCGGGCCTGTTGCTTCTCCTGAGGCTAATATCCGCGAAAAATCTGGTTTTTTTGGTCAAACAACCGATTCGCAACATACTTCAAAAAATATGGCGGCGTGAACCGACAGATCTGTTTACTGGTAATCGTGATCATCTGCGCATCTTCAAAATGGGCAATGCACATCCTCTCTGGATCCCCTGTCCATTGTATCAAGGACGATCCCTTCCCTCAAAGCCGCCCCTGAGACAGTCATGCTCTTTATCCTGAACTTCTTGAATGACTCTTTGAGGATTAGCGCCCCCGCGGTTATTATGTCCGCCCGTCCACTGTCGAGCCCCTTGAGGCCGGCCCTCTTTCTTGCGTCCCTCGCCGCGATAATCTCGTCAACCATCTCAAAGAGCTCTATCCTCGAAAAAGAGAGCCTGTCTTTTTTCGAATACCTTGTCCCGTCCCTCTTGTACCCGATCATGCGCGCGATGTTGAATATGGTCCCGGACGAACCGACGACGGCGTCATACTCCTCCGCGTTTATCGAGGGGGCAACCCTGTCGAGCTGGCCCGCTATATGCGACCTGCATTCCATTATCGAGGCGGCGTCAGTCTTCTCCCGGGTGAAAAAACGGCGCGTGAGCCTTACTGCCCCAAGCCTCAGGGACGCGGCAAAGAGCGCCTCGCGCCTCTTTCCTATAACAAACTCCGTGCTGCCGCCCCCTATATCGATGAGAAGGACTTTTTTATTAAAAACAGGAAGGCAAGACAGGACGCCCTGATAGATCAAAGCCGCCTCCTCCTCGCCTGAGACCACCTCGATCCGTATGCCTGCCGCCCTCCTCGCGCGCCTTATGAACGCGTCGCGGTTTGCAGCCTCCCTCAGGGCGCTTGTGGCTATCGCCCTTACAGGGGCGCCGTTAAGGTCCGCGATAGTTTTGAACCTCTTGAGGGCTTCAATACCCCGTTCCATAGCGCTCCCTGACAGGCATTTCATCCCGCCGCCCCCGAGGCGCACCATCCTTTTCTCTTTGTACAGCGTCCTGAATTTGCGGCTTTTCTCGCTGATCTCCACGATTATCAGGTGGAATGAATTCGTGCCGAGGTCAATGGCGGCAAGCCTTTGGATGTCAGCCGTTCTCAATGACAGTCAGTATCCCTTCCTTAAGATTCCTGTTCACTTCCTCGAAGCTCTTAGACGCGTCGACTGTCCTGAAGATGAATTCGCCGGTCATGAGATCGAACTCTTCGAGCACCCTTTTCTGGTATTCGACGAAACTATCGTAGAAGTCTTCTCCGAGCCTCAGGTCCATTCCAGACTCCCAATAGTCCATGCCCTCTCCGGCCCCTTCGTCAAGATAACGCTGGTTCAGGGTCTGGCTGTTTATAACGCGCGGTACGAGGTCCCCTATCCCTATCTTCATGTAGAATACCGCGTCAGGGGCGATGGCAAACCCGAAGACTTCCCTGATCCACGCCCTGTCGGCGCCCCTCACGACCGCCCTGGCGAAAGCCGTATATATGTATCTGTCCGCGAGTACGACGAAGCCGGATTTCAAGGCGGGTATTATCTGGTGCTCGAGCCTGTCCGCGAGGTCAGCGGCATAGAGGAGATTGAAGGTGTTTATGTTCAGGCCGTGGCCGGCCTTGGCCTTCTCTATCGTCTTTCCGATGAGCGGCGAGCGGGTCCAGCCTGTCGTCATCACACCGAAGCCCTTGACCTCGAGCCATTTCTTGAGATCTTCTATCTGGGTAGACCTGCCGACCCCGTCGGTCCCCTCTATTACTATGAGCTTTCCTGTCAGGTCAGCCAGGTTATGGTATGGTATCCCGTCACCGAAAAAACTTATCCTTTTACCGGACATATACTGCCTCCGCTCTCTTCAAAAAAGGCGCGGGCCTGAACTCTTTGAGCCGCTCGCGCACGATATCACGCATCATGGCCTGCTGTTTTTCTATCGGCAGGGTAGCGTCAATGACGGTCAGTCCATATTCCTGAGCCAGCCGTTCGTATTCTTCGAGTATCCTGCCCTGAAAAAGAACGAAGCTCTCTTCCCTGTCTTCGCTCAGGCCGAGGTCCATCCCAGCCTCATGGAACTTCAGGGTCGGCCTTCCGCTCAATATCCTCTGCAGCGAAATATCCACCGGGACATTGAAGTAGAAGGCGATGTCCGGCCTGATGGCGAACCCGTAAAGATTCCTGACCCATTCCGGGTGCACGCCCCTTACCACGTCCCTGCTGAAGGCCGTATAGATGTACCTGTCCGCGAGGACGATCATCCCTGCCTTGAGCGGCGGAATGATAAGATGCGCGAGCCTGTCACCAAAGTCAGTCGCGTGAAGTATGCTGAAGGTGGTTGGCGTCAGCAGATTCTTCTTTTTCCCCCGTTTGATGGTGTCGTTTACGAGCGCGGAAGAATTCCATTCGGTGAAGAACACCTTGTATCCAGAGTTTATGAGCCACTTCTGCAGCAGTTGAAGCTGCGTCGATTTCCCGGAACCGTCTATCCCTTCCACTATTATGAGTTTTCCCGGATAGGGATGGGCTCTATTGAATGACCTGACCACCTGGTTGCCTCCTTTTGTTATCTTCCCTTTCCTAAAAGTCTGAGATGCTTCGGGCTCAAATGCCAGATCACCCTGCCAGGCGTCTCAAGCGGCAGGCAAGCTATGTCTATCCTGCAAAGGGCGCCTTTTTTGAATTCTATAACATGCGTATGAGAGCCGATGAGCGCAGAAGCGAAAAGCCCGAGCCCTGTCTCGTGGCCCACTATCAGCACCCTTTTTTTCATCCTGTTTCTGGCTAACAGGGACAGGACGCCTTTGGCAGGCGCTCCAGGCATAAGCTCAGTGCAAGTCTCGATTATCCCCTCACACCACATCGCCCTCGCGGCTATCCTCGCCGTCCCGGCAGCCCTCGAAAGCCTGCTGGTGTATATGGCGTCGAGCGCAGGGACGACTCTTGCCATGCCTTTGGCCGCCAGCTCCATTTTTTTTATGCCGTCTTCAGTGAGCGGCCTGTCGTCGTCAGGGTACGCGGCCTCAGTCCGCTTGACTGCCACCGCGTGGCGCAATATGTATACTTCCATCTTTCCCGCAGCCCCTTCATTTAAAAAAAGCCGTAGCGTTCTACAAAGCGGCTCCATCCCGGCAGAAAGGCTTTAAATACGCTCTGACGCGGTAATTTAGCTTTTTTTTGTGAAGGGAATATTACAAATATATAGAGATTCGGCAACTTGAGCCTCCGTCCCGGAAAAGGCCGGAGAACTGAAACGCAATAACCATGACCACATGCGCTATTAAAGACGCGCGCCATTCCCTGTAACTACAATTCTCCGCTCCGTAACTGAGAGTTCACAATCGTCATGTAAAATCAAACCTATTATGTCCGAAAAACATGCGCAGGAGAATTCAGGATGGACATATTCAACCCGTGCCCATATCTAAAGGGCTCAGGCAGACTCGTCATATGTGAAGCTGTCTTTAACATAATAAGGGACATGCTGAACGCAAGTCATGAGAGGTGCCTCGGCGGACGGTACAGGGAATGTCCGCTTTTCATTCACCAACAGGAAAAAACCAATGAAAAGAACAATGTTCTGCGGCAGAACGCTTAATTCTTCCGAACGAAAGGGCTTGGTCTGATTTTAGCGCGTTAGTGAAAATCCGCAGGAAACTCACAGCGGCTGTTTTTTCCTGCCTGCCTAAATATATCTACCAGTGCTCAATTTTTAACTGGCCTGCAATACTCCCTTAACAGGGAAGGTCTAATATCAATGCGGAAATAAACGATAACACTCTGCAATACTTCTCTACCCTCCTGCTGACCGGGCAGGCGCAAGGAAACTCGATTTCGCTGTCGAGGCCTTCGCAACGGCGTTAATGTTGAGCTCTGTGTCCGCAGAGAAGGGGTGACGCCTGAAACTGCCCGGTCAGCAACCTCCTTTTCGTTCATGTCCGTATTAGACGGGCCATTCCAATCATCATGGGCGTAACGAAGACATTGCGTTCACAATTATTCCTATCACTGTAAAGGAGGCTTAACATTCCCCGTGTAATTTTGAATCATGGATCTGGCTATCTCCTGCGAACGATGAAAATAGCGCTGTTCACTGACACCTTCGACGAGATAAACGGAGTCGCCAACACCTACAGGCGGCTTGTGGATTTCGCCGCCGCGAAAGGAATAAGACTGGACATCTATACCTACGGAGAAAAAGATTCCATCGAAACCTGCGGCACGGCAAGGGTTCTTCGCTTCAGGCACATACTGCCATTCAGGTACTACTCCGACCTCTCATTCGACCTCACGGTCATAAGGCCGAAGATATTCAGAATCGCAAAATCATCCGGCTACGATCTCATACACACCGCAACGCCGGGGTCCATGGGCATGAACGCGCTCGCGGCCGCTGTCCTTTTCCGGACGCGCCTCATAGGCGCATATCACACCGACCTTCCGAAATACTTCGTGCCAAGGGCCGAAAGATTTTTCGCCGCCTTGATTGGAAGGAGGGCCTGTCACCTCCGGCCCGTTTCAGAAGCGCTGACATGGATGTTCCTGAAAGCCTATTACAACAGGTGCGTGAAAGTCCTCGCGCCCTCCCGGCACACCCTCTCTGAACTCCGCTCAAGGCTCAAGCCCGAGACAGGTCTTTTCTCAAGGGGGGTTGACGCCGTGACCTTCAACCCGGCCCACAAACATGGCGTGAACAAAATCCCGGTCTGCCTTTATGTAGGCAGAGTCTCCGTTGAAAAAAGGCTCGACCTTCTTCCTGAAATCTTCACCCGCAGGGATAACGCTAAACTCTTGATAGTCGGCGACGGCCCTTACAGAAAAAAGCTCCAGAGCGAGTTGCCCCTGGCCGTCTTCACTGGCGCGGTACATGACCTGCACGCGCTCAAAAAATTATACGCGTCAGCTGACATATTCGTCTTCCCTTCGGAGACCGAGACCTTCGGCCAGGTGCTCATGGAAGCGGCCGCGTCCGGGCTGCCAAGGATAGTCAGCGACAAGGGCGCGTCAAAAGAGCTTGTAAGGCACGGCGTGGACGGCTTTGTCGCAAAAGACAGGACCGAGTTCTCGGGATATGTTGACCGGCTCATAGCCGACCCGCGGTTGCGAGCGAGCATGGGTCAATCGGCCAGGGAGTTCGCCTTGACGCGGAACTGGGATGAGGTGTTTGACGCACTGTCCCGTGAGTGGGAATCCCATATCAGACAAAAGGAGAAACGCTGCTCATGAAGAAAACCTATGTGCTGGATACGAGCGTACTGATCCATGACCCGCTTGTGCTTGAAAAGTTCGATGACAATGACCTCGTCATCCCGATAGCCGTTATCGAGGAACTCGATGGACTCAAGCGGGGCCAGGGAGAGGTGCCGCACTCGGCCAGGAAGGCATTGAAGCTCATCGACTCGTACCTTGCTGGCGTAGGCGCTGGCAGGCGGGCGGCCCTCCCCGGGGGAGGCTCGCTCAGAATAGAATTGCTGGAGAAAATCCATAACGGGCTTTCAGCCGACGACCGTGTCATAGAGACCGCAGTAATGTCCACCGGCAACGGGAGCCCGAGGACCGTGCTCGTATCAAAGGATACGGCCGTGAGGATCAAGTCAATATCCAGAGGGGTCGAGGCGGAAGACTACAAGCATGACAAGACCAGCCTGTTTCAGGACTACGGAAAAATCATCTACGACACTGAGGAGGCCAGCGGAAACGGTTCGCTGAAATATGCGCTTTCCGGGAAAAGGCTCTACAGGGTAAGCGTCAACGGCGAGCACGCGGAGGTGCCGAGGAAGAGAGAAGTCGCCGGTATAAACCCGAAGAACATTGAACAGGAATGCGCCCTCGACGCCCTTCTCGCGCCGGAAATAGAGGTTGTGGCTCTTACCGGAAAAGCCGGCACCGGAAAGACACTGCTCGCTCTTGCGGCGGCGCTCCACCTGTATGAAAAAGGCCTGTACGAGCAGATCATGGTCTCAAGGCCCGTTGTGCCGATGGGCAACGACTTAGGTTTTCTTCCAGGCGAAGTCGAAGACAAGCTCAGGCCATGGATGCAGCCCATATTCGACAACCTCGAGCTGATCGTGAACACCCCGAAAGAGGTCAAGGACAACAGGGCGAACAGGTACAAGAATTACAATTACCTCATTGAAACAGGCGTGGTGCAGATTGAGCCACTTACTTACATAAGGGGCAGAAGCCTCCCGCGCCGCTTTCTGATAATTGACGAAGCTCAGAACCTGAGACCGCTTGACGTAAAGACCATACTCACGCGCGCCGGGGAGAATACAAAGGTGGTGCTCGCGGGCGACCTCGACCAGGTGGACACGCCATATCTCGATTCCCAGTCCAACGGGCTCGCTTATCTCATAAGCAGGTTCATCAATGAAGAGAGCTTTTTTTACCTTAATCTCACAAAAGGGGTCCGCTCCGCGCTTGCTGAGAAGGCGGCCCGCCTGCTTTAGGCAAACTGTCAGCATAAAAATCAGCTTTAAAAAAATTCTTTATTCTCAGAAAGGAATAACGCCAATGAAGGCTGTCAGACCATGCCCGCACGCGAAGGGAAACGGCGAGCTGATGATGTGCATGTTGGTGCTGAACTTCACGAAAAACATGTTCAGCGCAACTCCTGAAAAATGCGCCGGGGGAGCGCACGGCAAATGCCCGCTGTATCTGCAAAATGAGGAATTGACGCTGGAGTCAAAAAAAGGAGGTGGCTGTGGGCAGGGGCTGGATTGAAAAACTGCTTGAAATTGTAGCCCACCTGGTTGTGGGCGGAGTGATAGTAATAAGCGTCCTGTCTGGGAAATAGCATCCATCAGACAGCGCGTATGCGCGCGTTTAGACTTCAGGCAGGCCAGGGCTTCCGTTTCTTTGAGTTTACCTTGAAAGCATGGCCCCTGCCTTTTGAAGCGCGTCGATCCTTCCGTCCCTGAGAGTCCTGGCAAGGAGTATGGGGCAGCGGTAGTGCTCCTCGGTATTGCAGTAGATGGTGAACTCGAATTCGCTGGGCACCATTTTCGTGACCGAGGCGTTGCAGACATGAGCAGCTGCAAGCGGCTTGAGATAAGGACATTCCATTTCTATCTTTCCCATGGTTTTTCTCCTTTCAGATTATTCAGGAACATCATATCAAACCAATGTTGCGGCACTGTTACAGACGCATGAAAAGAAGGCTTCAGAGCTATTTTACCGGGTCTTCCTGACTTTCCCTGTTTTTTCATCCAACCGCAATACTCCTGTAACAGGCATCATTTAAAATCAGCATATGGCAGTGAATAACGACAACGGCAACATGACCCAGGCAAGGACAATAAAGCTCATAGCCAATCCTACTGCGGGCCGGGCAGGCGGAAAGAAACTGGAACTCGCTGCCAGTTACCTTTCCGAGAAGGGCGTCACGGTTGATATCTGCATCACGCAGAAAAGGGGAGACGCCCTGGAAGCCGCCCGGTCCGCGGCCTCCTCATCGCAAAAACCAGACATGGCTGTTGCCTGCGGCGGTGACGGCACCATCAACGAGGTCGTAAACGGGCTTGCCGGGTCTGCCGTCCCCCTCGGCGTCATCCCGCTCGGCACAGTCAACCTTTACGCGATGGAGACCGGCATACCCATGGACCTCAGAGGCGCGTGCGATGTTCTCCTCAAGGGCGAAGTAAAGCGCATCAGGCTCGGGAAGGTGAACGGCAGGTATTTCCTGCTGATGGCCGGAGTCGGCTTCGACGCTGATGTCGTCTACAGGCTCGACCTCGCGCTCAAAAAAAAGCTTGGAAAGGTAGCGTACGTACTCACCGGTCTGGGACGTCTCGCTAGCTACAGGTATGACAAGTTAGAGATAGAAATTGATTCTTCGCGTAAGGTCCAGGGCTACAGCGTCGTAGTGGGAAACATGAAATTCTATGGCGGCAGGGTCTCAATTACCCCGCATGCTGATTTCTCAAAAAACCAGCTCGATATCTGCGTCTTCAAGGGTAAGGGCGCGCTCAACATGCTCAAGTACACTTTTGGCGTGATGATGGGTAAACACCTCGGCTTCAATGATGTCGAGTACGTGAGCGCGAGGTCGTTGAAGATCTCTTCAGCCAGAAAGGCCTATATACAGATAGACGGCGACTCCTGCGGCAGCCTGCCAGCCGAACTTTCCAAGACAGAGGAGTGCCTTTCAGTGGTGCTCCCAGGGAAGGACTGTAAATGACCGCGTTCATCCAGAAGATCTACAGGTACGACCATCTCATAAGCTCGAGGCTATGCGACTTCAGGTCGAGGGAATCACTGACCTGCGTCATGATAATCGCCAGCCGCATAGGAGACGGACCGGCGTGGGCGCTCCTGGGGCTCGGGCTCCTTATCTTCGGAGGCGCCACTGGCGCGAGCGCTGCGCTGGTCCTGACGATTGCCTCCATCATATGTATAGTTATTTTCAAACTGGTTAAAAGCGCCACATCAAGGAAGCGGCCTTTCGAGGAGTTCCCGGACCTGCCAATGGACTCCCGCACCCCTCCTCCCGACCGCTTCTCTTTTCCTTCTGGCCATTCCATGAACGCCTTCGCGGTAGCCGTGGTATACGGGTACTACTTCCCTTCCATGCTTGTTCCCCTCATGGCCCTGGCCGCGCTGATTGCCGCTTCCAGGGTCTTCCTCTCGCTCCATTACCCTTCGGATGTGACTGTAGGGGCGGTAGTCGGCGTTACGGTCGCCTCTTTAGTCATAATGATAGCAGGATGAAAAGATGAAGGTCCTTGTAGCCACAATCGGGTTCGGGTCCGGCCACAACAGGGCAGCGGAGGCAGCTGCGCAGGACTTCAGGACGAGATACCCGGAGGCCGAGGTAAGGGTCGTTGACTTCCTGAACTGGGACAAGGGACTGTGGGACAAGATGTCCGCATGGACCTATTTCACGGCGATAAAGTACGTTCCATCCGCATACCATGCCTCGTACAAGTTTGTGGCAAAGGTGACCTCGCTTCACGGGGTCGTCTTCAGGTCTTACGTCCTGAAGATGAAAAAATACCTGGACGGGTTTCCCGCGGAACTGGTCATAAGCACGCATGTCTTCTGCGCCAAGGCGGCTTCAACAGTAAAAGCTGAGGGTGGCCCGGTAAAGGAGGCCTGGGGGGTGCTGACAGACTTCATGGACGACAGGTACTGGAACACCCTTAAGCTCGACAGGTTTTTCGTAGCGAGCGAGGAGCTGAAGGCAAAGCTCCTGAGCCACGGGACAACGGCAGGCTCGGTGGAGGTGGCGCCGATACCGGTCAGGGCAGAATTCCATAGGCGCAGGGACAGGGCTCTGGCCTGCTCGATGGTCCACGAAAGGCTAAGTCCACATACCTTCACTGTGCTGGCCCTCGGAGGAGGCAACGGCCTCGGCGCTCTGAGCGAGATAGCCGCCGCCTGTGCTGATATTCCAGCGCAGGTCATCATGGTCGCGGGAAGCAACAAGCCGCTGAAGGGCTCCCTTGACCAGCTCAAGAGATACAACCACAGGCTTCTCGTCTTCGGCTACGTGGACAACATACATGACATGATGGACGCCTCGGACGTATGCGTGACCAAGCCCGGAGGGGTCACCATAGCCGAATGCATGGCAAAGGGCTTGCCTATAATCATTTACGGCAAACCGCTCCCAGGGCCCGAAACAGAGAATGTCGAATACCTCGTGAGAAAAAAGGCGGCAACATTCTGCTCGACACCAGAGGAACTCAGGAAAGACATCTTGAATCGGCTCGCAAAACATAAAGCGGCCGGCGCGTAAAACACGTAAAAAAGGGGGCATATGGCTTTCGCGATACGAATAACCATGCTGGTTCTCATAGCGGCCCTTGCCCTTCCAGACGATGCCCTTGCCTGGGGAGTAGGCGCGCACCTCGCCCTTGCCGAGAGGATAACTGATGCGCTTACGCTTGCAGGCCCGTACCGCCATGCCTCCATCATAGCTTCGAACCCGGCTGCCTTTCTCGTGGGCAATATAATGCCCGACATCTATGCCATAAGGAACTGGTTCTTTAAACCCAGACAGGATGTGCACGGCTGGGACCTGGCGAAAAAGCTTATCTACTCGGCCATAACAGAAGAAGAGATGTCGCTGGCCCTCGGGTACGCGACGCATCTCTCGTCGGACGTCATCTGCCATAATTTCCTTATACCCCAGTTCATTTTCTTTCAGGAGAGGGGGCCGAAACTCGCGCACTTCCTGGCTGAGAGCAGGGCTGACGGGTACATAGGCAGGCCGGAACTCCTCGGGGAAGTTGAAGAGCTGCTCGGCGCTGAGGGGCTCAGGAGGTTTTTCCTGAGGTGCTCCGGCATCGGCGACAGGGAGCTCGAGGCTAACGTATCAGTGCTCAGGAAGGCGATACGGCTCAAGCGCAAGACAGCCATAGACTCTTTCGCGTTCAGGCTTGACAGCAATGAGGATTTCATACGGAAGATCGAGCACCACCTTGACCTGTCGGTCAATCTGTCAGTCAAGGCCCTTGCCGACCTGCCCGGCTCGCTGCCCATGGAATACTGCCCCGAAGGTGAACGGCGCATAAGGCTTTCGAGCATACGCAGGCGGCTGTCGAAAAAGCAGCTGAGCTCAGAGGAGTTCAGGAGGGGCCTGAGCGAAGGCCGTTTCGAGTATATACACAGGGTCCCGCCAGGGCTTGCAGGGGCTTGAGATGATCAAAACGATTTTTTCCATATCGCTGGTTCTGCTACTTTCATTCGGCGCATGGGCCGCTCTGGACAGGATGGCCATAGACGAGTTCCCGGCAGTCCATGCCGGCAGCTTCCCGCCCGGATGGAACAAGGCGTCATTCGTCTTCTCAAGGAAAAAAACGGAGTACGCCATCGCCGAGGAGGCAGGAAACGGCTTTCTCGCGGCCCGAAGCAGCGGGTCGGCGTCCTGCATCTATAAGGAGATAGCGATTGACTCTAAGGAGTTCCCCATACTAACCTGGAAATGGAAGGTGAGCCGCACTATCGAAAAGGGGGACGAGACGACCAAAGCGGGAGACGACTATGCCGCGCGCCTTTATGTCTCCTTCGAGCACAGGCCAGAACGCACAAGCGTCCTCGAAGCCCTTGAAAGAAGCGTCGTGAAGCGGGTGTACGGCAAGGAGCTGCCTGGAGAGGCGCTCGTGTACGTCTGGGCGAACAGACTGCCCAGGAACAAGGCCGTCCCTAACCCGGACACATCCAGGGCAATGATGATAGCCGTGGAGAGCGGGCCTGAAAAGGCCGGAAAGTGGTTCCTCGAGGGAAGGAACGTATACGAGGACTATAAAAAGTATTTCGGAGGCGAGCCGCCAAGAATATCCCACATAGGCATAATGACGGATACCGACAACACCGGCGAGGAGGCCGAGGCGTTCTACGATGAAATAGTGTTCCACAGGAACGCCGTGGGGAACTTCCGCTGAACATACACACTCACAGGCACGCTCGTCGAATTCGAAGTACCTGTTGTCATGTTAAATCACCGGTTCGCAATTATAAATTAACATTCCCCTCTTATAATAATGAAATTGAGACAAATTCCAGAAAGGAAAACCGTCATGCAGACAATCGAAAGCCTTATCTGCCCTTATCTCAAAGGCTCACAAGAGGGCGCGCTGTGCAGAATAGAAAACAGGTTCGTAAGGGAATCTGACGAGGCAGATATACACGTCTGCATGAGCGAGAACTTTGAGTTTTGCCCGGTGCTCAGACGTTATAATGAAGAGGATGTGACCATTTGAACCGCAGGAAAAGAAAGCATCATTTGAGAAGTGTAACAGGACTGGAATACCCGGTGCTGGTCAGCCGTATAAACAATGCTGATTTCGACCTGTTTTGGAAGGAGCCCGGGAAAAACCTGGTTTATAAGCCCGTTATTATTTCTCAAAATAAGGATCCTATGCCCTGGAAAAGAATCCATGAATGGGTACGCAGCCGGGGTCCCGTCGCTTAAGCGGCGGGTCTTTCTGACAAATAAAAAGATTTTTCATACCATCAAAATTTCTTCGTAATTTATGGCTGAGAATTTTAATATTGATGGCTGATTTACCTTTGTTACGAGAACCGCATAGCGCTTCTTTTTATTCCTCTACTCCGTCGTAATTAAACCTGTATCCATGACTTCGCACAGTCTCGACGCAATCTTCGCACCTGCCGAGTTTCATTCTTATTCTTCTTATGTGAGTATCAATCGTCCTCAAGCCTGAACCCGCTCCAGACAGGCCTATCCTGGACAGAAGAACTTCACGGCTCAAGGGTCTGCCCTTTGATTTTATAAGCGTAAGAAGCAGTCTGAATTCAGCTGCTGTAAAATCGACCTTCTGGCCCTCCACTGACACGGCGAACCTGTCTGTATCAATTACAACGGGGCCTGCCTTTATGAGTCTGGCCTCCTCGACTTTTACGCCCTTTCTGAGGACCGTCTTTATCCTCAGCACAAGCTCCCTGGGACTGAATGGCTTTACGACGTAGTCGTCGGCGCCGAGCTCCAATCCTAAAATCCTGTCTATCTCCTCTCCTTTGGCCGTGAGCATCATGACCGGTATCATGCTCGTCTCAGAATTTGCTTTAAGGACTTTGAGAACTTCCATCCCGTCCATGTTCGGAAGCATGAGATCGAGCAAGATGAGGTCGGGCATGGCGCTTTGGGCCAGTTCGATCGCCTCGGGGCCGTCCTCGGCAGATATGAAATCGAAGCCAGCATTGCACAGGTTATACTGGAGGAGTTTAAGGATATCTCTTTCGTCGTCTACGGCAAGTATCTTATGTTTCATCGAGTCTCCCGACTATATGAACATATTTTAAGTCAGGACTGTTAATTCGTTGTTACGGAACCGCAGAAGTATGTTACAGGCGCATAAACAGCACAAAAAAAGCTGCCCCGTTGCCGGGGCAGCTTCCATTTTTTTATGTCTTCTGTTCAGTTTATTTCCAGACAGGCTGTCCATTGCAGCTTATATCATTCGTCCAGCCCTGCTCCATGACCTTGTAGACGCTCTTGGGGATGGGCACATAGTCGAGGTTCTTGGCCATCTCCGCGCCGTTCTGGTACGACCAGTCGAAGAAATCCAGCACAGCCTTTGAGTTCGAGCAGTTCGCCGGGTTCTTGTGGACAAGTATAAAGGTCGCGCCGGCTATGGGCCAGGCGTTCTTGCCCGGCTGGTTGGTGAGCACCACGGCGTAGCCGGGAGTACCCTTCCAGTCGGCCCCTGCAGCCGCCTCTGCGAAGCTCTCAAGTGAAGGGGCCACGAACTGCCCATCTTTATTCTTGAGCTGCGTGTGGTTGAGCTTGTTCTGGAGCGCGTAGGCAAGCTCCACGTAGCCTATGGTGTTCTTTATCCTCTTCACGTAGGTGGCTACCCCTTCGTTGCCCTTGCCGCCAACGCCAGCCGGCCAGTTCACAGCGGTACCGAAGCCCACGCTCTTTTCCCAATCCTGGCTCACCTTGCTCAAGTAGTTGGTGAATATCCAGGTCGTGCCGCTTCCGTCCGAGCGATGCACGACGGTTATCGTATCGTCAGGCAAGGCGACCCCTGGATTTAGGGCGGCTATCTGCTTGTCATTCCATTTCTTGATCTTACCCAGGTATATGTCCGCGAGGACTTCGGGAGTGAACTTCATCTGGCCGGGTTTTATCCCTTTAAGATTTACTACGGGCACGACGCCGCCTATGGCCATGGGGAACTGCGTGAGGCCCGACTCGTCGAGGTCTTTCGCGGTAAGCGGCGCGTCGGAGGCGCCGAAGTCGACCGTCTTGGCCTTGATCTGCTTTATGCCGCCACCTGAGCCGATGGACTGGTAGTTGAGCTTCGCGCCTGTTTTCTTCGCGTACTCATAAGACCACTTGGAGTAGAGCGGGTACGGGAAGGTCGCCCCGGCTCCGTTTATCAGACCCTCCGCGAGCGCCGAGCCAGCGAAGGCGACCGAGGAAAGCAACATCGCCGCTATTGCAAATCTTTTCATAGTATCTCCTTTATTTTACGGGCCTTGGCCCGTTTTTAAAAACTGCGGGCGGGAGTAAGGCTCCCGCCCTGACGGAGGAAGAGGGCCGCTTGCGCGGCGTTTACAGGATGTTTAAGGTTCTCTGTAAACATTGCAATCAGGTCTTAAAAGTACATCTGTGCCTGGACCTGGTATATGTCCTTGGAATCATCATTGGTGACTTCCTTGACATTCGTATCGAATTCGTGATGGACCCAGTTCGCGCCCACCTTGAAGCTGTGCCCCTTGCCGTACCAGTTGACGCCGACCGTCCTTATCTTCTCTTCCTTGTCGGTTGCCTCGGAGTCATGGTCATAGACCTCATACCTGGCCACAGGCTCTATATTGAGGCCATCTATGAAGTAGCCTGCCTGGGCGTACCAGCCCTTAGGCTTCTTCGTGGCTATAGCGGGGTCAGTGGACTCTATGTCCCATGAGTTATACTCGAACTGGGCGGTAATGCCCTTGTAGTGGCCCGAGACATCGAAGCCAGTCAGCGTCCTGTCCTCTTCAAAACCGACTGTCTGATACTCGATACCCGACTGGCTGGCTATGTTGGCGCCTATGGTCAGGTGCTGGCCCTTTCCAAGGTACGCGTCGCTCTTTCCTTTCTCAGCCCAGCCCGGGGGCGAAAGCTCTACCCTTGCCGCAACGAGGGGGTTGGCGGAGAGCACCTTGCGGGCGCCGGTTGACTGTATTGCCTCGCCGTTCTGCCAGCCGTCAGCCACGGCGACTTCATAAGCGAACAAGCCCTCTGCAAGCCTGCCGCCGACCGAGAACTTCGGCTGGTAATAGGCATCAGTCAATCCAAAGAGCTTCTTGGCGGCCTCTGTTGAAACAGGCCTTTCGACTATGAGCTGCTTGGAAGATGATGTGAGCGAGACCCTTGAGAACGGGAGCTTTTCCTTGCCGACCGTAAAGACCAGTGCGTCATCCGCAAGCCATTTCACGAAGGCGTACTGAATGCCTATCGCGTTGGTGTTGGCGGCCTTGTCCCACTTATCCCCGGTAAGAGTCAGGTTGTAAGCTATGGTCTTGGTCAGGAGATGGCCACCAAGCTCGAGGCGAATCCTTCGGAGGTACAGGTCACTCTGCGATGCGTAAGAGCTTGTGCCATCCTTCACCAGATCCCCGAAGTCAAACCTCGGCTGGAGCCTTATCCTGACATTCAGGTCGCTTTCGTTTTTGGAAATGGTCACTCCCTTGGTCTCGTCTCCGAACAAAAACCCCGCATGGGCAGGCCCGCCTGCCAACACCCCAATTACCGATACTGCCATTGCAGCGTACAGCTTCCTTTTCATCCTTTGAATTCCTCCTTGTCTGTTCTCGCTAAACATCGATTTAGCCGTCGGCATGACCACCCCGCCTCATGGACCCAAGGCTGCCGTACGGGTTCGATATCGTTGAGGCATACTACCCGCCCTTTGTTAAGGAATTATGACAGACAAGTTAAGTTCCGGTAAAACGGGTTACTCTCCCTTTAAAGTCACTGGAATTCGATTGTGAACTCGGTGCCCTCGCCCTCCGCACTTTTAACGTTTATCGCTGCGTCCAGCCTTTCGCAGAGTACCTTTACTATATAGAGGCCGAAGCCTGAGCCCTTAACGGCGGATGGGGTATTCGCGCCCCTGAAACCCTGTTCGAAGACATGGGGCAGGTCGGCCTCCGGGATGCCTATGCCGTTATCACTGATAGAGATAAGGACCTTTCCATCGGCCCTCGTCGCCTTCAGCGCGACCTCGCCTGCCGTGCGCGCGTATTTAACGGCGTTACCCACGAGATTGAAGATTACCTGCTTGAGGGCGTACTGGTCCGTAAACACCTCTAAAGTCTCTTCAGCCTCGATTCCGATGGTCACGCCCTTGCGCGACGCCAGTTCCCCGTATGCTCCGGCCGCGACCTTCAGGACATCAAGCACGCGGCACGGGACTGGCTTTAGCTCCATTGAATCCGCGTCAAGGAATATTCCAGCCTCATGTATGAGTTCCTCGGTCGAATCGACCTGCCTGCATACGCTCTGGATGTATTTTCTCGCCGCGTTGCCGTCCTCGGCACCCTCGATGAGCCGGGAGTATGCGCCGAGAGTCGTTATCCTGTTGGAAAGCTCGTGGATGACGCTTCTGTGCAGGTTTTTTTGCCTTTTTTCCGCGAGCAGCTTTTCTACTCGTATAACAAGTTCTTTTACACTGAAGGGTTTGGTCATGTAGTCGTCAGCGCCGGTCTCAAGTCCCTTGACCTTGTCTTCCGGCATGCATTTGGCCGTGAGCATGAGGACCCTGGTCTCCCTGCTCTTTTCTTTAAGCCTCCTGCATACCTCCCCTCCATCTACTCCA
>Ga0154366_168_pt6 | contig 53207 bp, 47 predicted proteins | sample RifGroA2_FD_115894 | JGI IMG/M metagenome (GOLD analysis project Ga0154366, IMG submission 115894) | Deltaproteobacteria bacterium GWA2_54_12
CCATTAAAAAGTTCGCGGGACACAAAGCCGTCCCCGCAGCCGAGGTCAAGCACCCGGAGCCCGTCCCTCAGCGTGCTTCTGAGGATACGCCTTAGCGCGTCGAGCCTGGCAAGCTCCCAGGGGTGCCTGCTATTATTGAAGTCTTTTGCTTCCTTGAGGTCCAATGAAACCCTTTCCCAGCAACCAAGCTGAACAGGTTAAAAAAGATGTGAACGGCGGGATAAAAAGAGATGATCAATCTGCATCAGAGCCTATCGAAGCCATAAACCCAAAATCTATAAATTATTCTTAAGCGTGGCTCCCGTTTTGGCTTAAATATTAACAGTTAAAAGCTATCATTAAAATTGCTGTTTTTCAGATTTCTTGTCCATTTTGACGCAATTTATCACAATTTAACACAGTCCAATTCTCAGTTCCAAAAATATTTGAATGAATGATATAAAAAAAATTGATATTACAGGGAGTACACTGCTTTGATGAACACCTCACAGGATTTTATATACGCGTATACGATAAGGTGATGAGCTATCCTCAAAAGATCCGATTAAATCTAACCCATTGTTTTTAAAATTTACTATATTGACGGCTGACAGTATATATTTTCCTCCCAATGACTTGAGCGCTTCAGTGTTTAGCTCAAGATTTTCATATCTATACTCTTTATATTGAGCTATATCCCAATATAAAAAAGGCAGTTCGCTTGTAAAGACATAGCATCTGTTGCCCCATAAATCGAAATAGTCCCTGATCGCCTCGTTCTTCGCCAGCTCTTTCTCGATTATCCTTCTAAAGGCATGCTTATAATCCAGACGATAGATTGTATTATAGAGATCCAAGGTGTAAAAACCATTATAAAGCGCTATGCTCGGATGCATCCCAACGCTTACGACCCTGTAGTCCTTTCGCTCCTCTCTTATCTCTGCTGCTATCGTCTCAAAAAGTTTTTGAGAGTAGAATTCTTGGTAGCTTGGGTTCTTCTTCATTCGCTCAGTTATCTCAGGATTGTTGCTGAAAAGGAATAATACCTGTAAAGCGATAAACGCAGCAGCTATCTGCCTGCCATATTTTATTTTGACTATACTTGAAAGGGCGAAAGCAAAAGCAAGATACCACAAAAATGGCTGAATAAAAGAAAACCGACTGAAATTAAAAATTTTCAGAAATGATAGTTTGCTTGTAAAAGCGATGAAAGGCGCCCAGTAATACAGGCTGTACCATAGAGTGATGATAATTATTAACGAGAGTGTTTTTCCCAATCGACCCAAATCAGCCCTGTATTTTTTAACAGAACATAGGATAAAAGCTAGTATGATTGCTGGTGTTATTAGAAATTTTTGATATACGGGAAAAGTCTGTGCGTCATCGTAGTTTTTGAATAGATTTGTAAAAAACTTATCAATCAAAGAGAGCAGGCCGGAATCCTTATGCAGCAATACCCTATTGAACTCGGCCCTGTGTGGGATGAACTCTTGCGCGGAAAGGAATTGCTGAAATAACCTGAAATCTACAAAAATGAAAATAGAGGCAAATAGCGCCAGAGCTGCCAAAACTTTCAACTCGGGCTTTTTTGTCCGAATGCTTTGTATTATCCAGTACACTCCAAATACAGGGATGAAAAATATATAGCTTACTACTAGGAAAGAGAAAAATGGAACTACGGCAATCGCGAGCCAGTCAAATATGCTCGATCTGTTCGCGCTTATATTGAAAAGAGAGTTCAAAATAAGTGGGACCCCGGCCACAGACAGCCCGCCTGTCGGCCAGAAAGGGATTAATGAAAAGCATAGCGCCACTCCATATGCGATCGAATCATCTTCTTTAATGTAATGGTTCTTGAGCAGAAGCAGCATTCCGAAGAATGCCGCGAAATGGATTACGAACTGGCTGGCTGCAAATGCGATAAATGTATCATTAAGAAAGTAGATCAAGATAGGCAGCAGATTGAATTCAGATGGTAGGGCCGCTCTTGGCAGCCCATTCATGATCTCCTGTACAGGACTCATTGCAAAAAACATTCCAGGTTTCGCAAGCACCTTGAAAATAGCAATATTCGAGTCAAGATTATCGTGAATCCTTATATGTGATTTTTCTCCAAGGATTATGAACGGCGAGAGATAAATGAAAATTATTAAAAAACAGATTACTCCCCGATATTTTTTTTTCAGCGTTCAAAAATTTTGCTCCATGATTTCATTTGAACCACATTAAATAATAATTTGATATTTCGATTCTCAGGGTTTTTTCTCAGTTCGTCGAGTCTGGCAAGCTCCCAGGGGTGCCTGCTGACAAGGCCTTTTGCCTCCTTGAGGTCCATTTTTATGGAGCCCTTTCTTTTAAAAACCTTGGTTTCGGGATTTGCGAAGGCTTTTTACATAATAATCCAGCTTGGAGGAGGGAGTCAAAACTTAATTAGATGGCAGAAAGGCCCTGAGCGGTTTTTTCGAGGCACCTGCCCGCTCAAGGCGGGCAGGTGCACACTTATTGCTGTCCAGTATCTTCTTTATATCTACTTCACCCCGAGGCCCGCGCTCCCCATTTCGAATTCGACCAGCTCCCGGATGATATCGCTCAGGCCCCTCGTTATCGTCCATCCGCAGTAATCCTTCTTGAGTTTCCTCAAGTCGCTTATATAGCAGATGTGGTCGCCCTCGCGGTTTTTCGGGTCGTAGGAATGCTTGAACTTTTTGCCCGAGTACTCCTCTATGAGCTCGACGCACTCAAGGATGGAGGCGCTGTTCTCCCTGCCTCCTCCGAGATTATACACCGCCGCTGGCCTGGGGTCTGCTATATAGGCTTCACACGCGCTCACCACATCGACGCTGTGTATCTGGTCCCTGACCTGCTTGCCCATGTATCCGAAAATGGTATACGCGCCGCCCGAGACTATGACCTTTACCAGATAATTCAAAAATCCGTGAAGCTCCACGCCGGAATGGTTTGGCCCGGTCATGCACCCTGCCCTGAAGCAGACGGTCGGCATGCCGAAGTACCTGCCATACTCCTGCACCATGAGGTCGGCCCCGGCTTTTGATACCCCGAAGAGGCTGTGCTTGCACTGGTCAATGCCGCATGTTTCGCTTATGCCGTCGTAGTCCGTCGGGTCGGCGTACTCCCACCTCTTGTCGAGCTCTTTCAGCGGCAGGCAGTTCGGAGAATCGCCGTATACCTTGTTTGTGCTCATGAATACAAAAGGAGAGTCCTTGCGGAACCGGCGCGCCGCCTCGAGGAGGTTTAAAGTGCCTACGGCGTTCACCTCGAAGTCGTCGAAAGGCCTGTCTTTTGCCAGGTCGTGTGAGGGCTGCCCGGCGCAGTGGATAACGGCTTCGACATCAACGGACTTGAAAAAGTCCATTATGGCCGATCTATCGAGGATGTTTATTGACCGGTGGTCGAAGTTCTTCACGCTCTCCAAGAGCCTTTCAAGGTTCCAATGGGTATCTCCCCTCGGCCCGAAAAAGTCGGCTCTCATGTTGTTGTCGATGCCGTAAACGAACCAGCCCCTTTTCGAGAAGTACTGCACAGCCTCAGAACCAATGAGCCCGCTTGAGCCTGTAACGAGTATTTTTTTCATGTATCAATTCTACATGAATTTTTCAGAGCCGCGAGGCGGGCTCAGTTCTTTTTTCGCCCCTCAAATTCTCATTGCCTTCAAAGTTTGATCAACGAAAAATTCCTCAATAGATTTGATGACAAGTTTAAAGCGTTTCCCCTGAATGCGGGAAAAAAAGGCCGCACGCCTTTAAAAAAGGCGTGCGGCCTGTCCTGTCTTATCAGTTACGGCAAAAGAACAGGGGGTTACGGTTTCCCGTAACCCCCTGAATTTTCTGGTCGGGGCGAGAGGATTCGAACCTCCGACCACTAGCACCCCATGCTAGTGCGCTACCAGGCTGCGCTACGCCCCGTTTTGAAAAATTGCGAAGTTCTGTATACTATCACAACCACCCGGCGCTTTCCAGAAAAAAAACGAGTCATGTCAGGTAAGCAGCTTTTTTATCTGGGTGAGCTCTTTTTTAATTGATTTGAGCGCCGTCTGGAACTGTTTTTCATTGAAGCCGAAGTCGAGCTGCTTTGACCTCTCGGCCTGTATCTCTTTGATTTTCTTTTTCGCGCCGTCAAGGGTGAAACCTTCCTTGTACAGCAGGCGCTTTATGTCCAGTATCAGCTCTATGTCCCTTCTGCTGTATACCCGCTGCTTGGTAAGGGACTTCCTCGGGCTGATTATCTTGAACTCGCTCTCCCAATATCTGAGAACATATGGCTTTACCTTCGTGAGAGAGGCGACCTCGCCGATCTTGAAGTAAAGCTTATCCGGTATCTGCGTCATCTGAGGGCCTTCGGGGAGTTATTTACCTTCAGGAGCGCGGTTCGAAATCTACGCGATCTCAGACAGGAGAGGTCTGCACCTGGGGCTGCTGGGCAGCGGCCTGGTTGATTGCCTTCTTCAGAAGCTGGCTGGCCTTGAAGGTCATAACGCGCCTCTGCTCGATGGTTATCTCGTTACCCGTCTGGGGGTTGCGCCCGCGCCTGGCCCTCTTCTGCCTGGTGGTGAAGTTCCCGAAGCCGGAGATCTTGACCTTCTCGCCGCCTTCAAGGGTGGTCTTGATGGTCTCGAATATCTCCTCGATCACCGCTGAAACATCCTTTTTTGAAAAACCGACCTTTTCGAATACGATTTCCACGATATCCGCCTTGGTCATAGTAAACCTCCTCATTAAAGCGCGGCTTGTATTATAGTCAGCTTCGGATTTCTGCCTTGAACCTGTCTGTGAGTTCTTTTACGACCCTGGAATGGATATCATCGACTTCCTGGGCAGTCAGGGTCCTTTCCATTGACCTGTAGGTCACGCGGATGGCAAGGCTTCTCCTGCCCGGAGGTATGTTCCCTCCGTAGTATACATCAAACAATTCAACTTTATCAATCAGTTTCGTATCAATTTTTTGAACCGTCCTTAATATTTCCGAGAAGGGCGCTCCCTCGTCCACAACAAAGGCGATATCCCTCGCGGACTCAGGAAAACGCGGCAATTGCCGGTACTTTTTCGTGCGTCCGAAGACATCCATGAGGGCGTCAATGTCCAGTTCGAAAAAATACGCGCTCTTCCGGAGGTCATACTTTTCCCAGAAGTCCGGGTGCAGCTCGCCAATGACTCCGGATGCCTTTCCCCCAACCTTCAGCTGCGCGGCCTTTCCAGGGTGAAGGAGCGGATGCTCAACAGGCGCGAAATCGGCTTTTTCTATGCCAAGCTTTTCAAGGAGCTTTTCGACAGCCCCCTTGGCATCGAAGAAGTCTACCCAGTCTTTGGGGAACGACCAGCCCGGCTCGAACCTCTGTCCATAAAGAAGGCCGGAGACCTTCCACTTTTCCTGCGGCAGGGCATTGCCGGCCAAAAAGACAGGGGCGAACTCGAATATCCTCACTTCTTCGGTCTTTCTCGCGAGGTTGAACTTAAGGTTGTCGAGGAGCGAGGGCAAAAGGCTGTCCCTCATAACGGACTGCTCTTCCGTAAGGGGGTTTATAAGGGCTACCCCCTTCTTTCCGGCAGGGCCCGCCAGGCCAAAAGAGTCTTTCGAGACAAAACTGTAGTTGATGACCTCCATGAAGCCGGAAGCCGTAAGAAGCGCCTTTACCTGCCTCCTTATGGCTGAAAGCCTGCCCGGGTTTCCGGGGATGAGGCGCGCTACCGGCAATGTCGTGGGGATGTTATTATAGCCGAAAATACGGGCCACTTCCTCGACAAGGTCAGTTTCTATCTTAAGGTCTGTCCTGTAGGAAGGCGGGGTAGCGCTCAAGACCCCGGGGGACGCCAGTTCGGAGTGTATCCTGAGCTTTCTGAATATTTCGCTGATGTCAGATTCAGACACGGGCGCGCCGATAAGGTCCTGCGCCCTTTTGACCCTGAACTCTATGGCATGGGGCTGGAGCTTCACAGGGTATACGTCTATGGTGCCCCTGGCCACCCATCCACCTGCGAGCTTGTTTATGAGATGGGCTGCCATCTCCAAGGCCTTTTCAACCCCTTCCATGTCAACGCCCCTCTCGAACCTGAACGACGAATCCGAGGAAAGCCCAAGCTTTCTCGCTGTGCGCCTTACGGTTGAAGGGTCGAACCATGCGCTCTCCAGAAGGACGGCCGTGGTCGCCTCCGTCACCTCGGTTTCCTTGCCGCCCATGACTCCGGCGACCGCCACGGGCCGCTCCATGTCCGCGATGACCAGCATGGAATCGTCAAGCGCCCTCTCCTTGCCGTCTATGGTCTCTATCTTTTCACCGGCGGCCGCCTGCCTTACGATTATCTTTTTGCCCTTAAGCTTTAAGAGGTCAAAAGCGTGCATGGGCTGGCCGGTCTCAAGCAACACAAGGTTGGTCACATCGACCACATTGTTTATAGACCTTATTCCATGGGCCTCAAGCCTCTGGCGTATGTCCTCAGGAGAGGGGCCTACTGTCACGCCCTCTATTACCTTTGCCGTGTACCTACGGCAGTGTGCTCCGCTGGCTATCTCGACCGAGGCAAAGCCAGCTACAGACGCTTCACCTTCGTCGACCGGGAAGGACTTGTCATGAAAGACCGCGCCGCTGATGGCTGCCGTTTCCCTTGCCATGCCTTTTATTGACAGCAGGTCGGCCCTGTTGGGAGTAACGCCAGCCTCTAACATGCAATCAGAGCCGATAAGGCCGCTGAAGTCGATGCCCAGGGGCGTATCGGCGGAAAGTATCATTATGCCGTTGGAAGTGTCCTTGAGCCCGAGCTCCACCTCAGAGCACATCATGCCCTCTGACTCCACTCCCCTTATTTTCGACCTCTTTATCTTGAAATCGCCGGGCAGCTCCGCGCCGATGAGCGCGAGGGCCACCTTGTCGCCGGGCTTCATATTTTTGGCCCCGCAGACGATCGAAAATTCTTCGTTGTCGGTCTTGACCTTGCAGACTGAAAGCTTGTCAGCGTTGGGGTGCTTATCAATAGTTACGACCTGGGCGGTGACGACGCCGGTAAAGTTCGCGCCGGTTTTGGTGACGGACTCTATCTCGGTGCCCGTCATGGTGAGTCTTTCGGCAAGCTCGGAAGGCGAAGGGGCCCCTTCGAGATACTCCTTTAGCCAGTTGTAGCTGAAAAGCATCTATATTTTCCTTAGTATTTAATTTGAGATTGCTGAAAAAGTCCCATCTGCGTTGTCGTCTTCGTCGCGCGTCATTGCGGCGTACTTGAAAGTACGCCTCATTCCTTGCTCCTCGACTCCTAGCATCTGGAATTTTTTGAGCAATCTGAGGTTATTTATGCTTTAGAATTGGCGCAGAAACCTCAAGTCGTTTTCGAAGAACATGCGGATGTCTTCTATGCCGAACTTGAGCATGGCTATGCGCTCGATGCCGAGGCCGAAGGCAAAGCCCGTGAACTCTTCAGGGTCGTATTTAACTGACCTGAAGACTTCCGGGTGTATCATGCCAGCGCCAAGTATCTCGAGCCAGCCGCTTCCCTTGCAGACCCTGCAACCCGAACCTCCGCAGATGACGCAGCGGATGTCAATTTCGGCGCTGGGTTCCGTAAAAGGGAAAAAGCTCGGCCTGAACCGAATATCGGTCTTATCGCCGAACAAGCTGTGCAGGAAATGAGTAAGGACCCCCTTCAGGTTGCTGAAGGTCACGCCCTTGTCCACCATGAATCCTTCGACCTGGTGGAACATCGGCGTATGGGTTATGTCGGAGTCCCTTCTATAGACGGTGCCGGGCGCAATGACGCGAAGCGGCGGCCGCTCCTTTTCCATCACCCTTATCTGTACGGGCGAGGTATGGGTGCGAAGAAGCACCTCATCGCTCACATAGAAGGTATCCTGCATGTCTCTGGCAGGATGGTCTTTGGGAAGGTTTAATGCTTCGAAATTATAATAATCGAGCTCGACTTCTGGGCCTTCGGCAACATCGAAGCCGAGCCCTGAGAAGATCTCTTCTATCTCCTCCATCACCTGGGTGACGGGGTGCATCCTGCCGGGGCGTATGGTCCTGCCCGGCAGGGTTATATCTATGCGCTCCCTCTGGAGCCGTTCGGCCCTGCCGCCTGCCTCGAGGGCCGCGACTTTGGCGTCGAAAGCCTCTTCGAGCCGGGCCTTCACGGCGTTTATCGCCTCTCCGGCCTTTTTACGCTCTTCAGGGGAAAGCGACCCAAGCTCTTTCAAGAGCGAGGCCACTTCGCCTTTCCTGCCAAGATACCTGGTTTTTAACTGGAGGACAGCATCCATTGAAGAGGCGCCGGACAACTCCCCGAGCGCCTCGGAAGCGAGCTTTTCAAGCCGAGCGCTCATGCGGCAAGGCTTGTCTTTGCTATCTCCACGACCTTGGTGAACCCGGCCGGGTCTTTAACAGCCATGTCAGCCAGCGCTTTCCTGTCTATGGTGACATTGGCCTTCAGGAGGCCGTTCATCAGGCGGCTGTATGTCATGTCGTTTATCCTGGCAGCCGCGTTTATCCTGGCTATCCAGAGGCTTCTTATCTCTCTCTTCTTTGTGCGCCTGTGCGCGTACGCGTAGACCAGAGCCCTGTCAACGGCTTCCGTCGCTATGCGGTACAGCGTGCCGCGGCCGGCTCTGAAGCCTTTAGCGGCTTTTAGTACCTTTTTCTTCTTTTTCTTGGCGTTTAAGCCCCTTTTTACCCTCGGCATGACTAATGCGCTCCTCGTATCGTGGATTATGCAGACCCGGACGGACTCAAAACCGCCGGATCATAAGTAAAACAAGCCCTTATCTGAAAAAAAACTCAGGGCCACTATAAGCTCAAGCGTAAGGAATGAGCTTTTTGATGGACTTTTCGTGCGTCTCTGAGATAAGGCCGCCCTGCCTCAAGTTCCTCTTCACCTTCTTGGCCTTGCTGGTGAGGATATGCCGCATACCAGCCTTTCCTCTCTTTACCTTGCCGGTTCCGGTGAGCTTGAACCTCTTGGCAGCGCCTTTGTTCGTCTTAAGCTTCGGCATTTCTACTCCTTCTGGGTCTGGTCCGGCGCGTCTTCCTTTGCCAGCGCGGCAGCCTCTGTTTTTGCTTTTTCAACCTTCTGCGGAGCCGGAGCCACTACCATGCTCATCGTGCGGCCTTCGAGCTTGGGATTAGCCTCTATAGTGGCCATATCCTTGAGCTCTTCCGCGACCCGCTTGAGCATGCCCATGCCGAGTGAGGTATGGGTTATCTCACGGCCCTTGAATATTATCGTTACCTTTACCTTGTCGCCTTCTTCGAGAAACTTCTTTATATTGCGCAGCTTGAACTGGAAGTCGTGTTCCTCAGTCTTGCTGCGGAGCTTCATCTCTTTAAGACTGATTACGGTCTGCTTTTTCTTGGCCTCTTTGGCCTTCTTGCTGAGCTGGTACTTGTACTTGCCATAGTCCATTATGCGGCAGACCGGCGGGGCGGCAGTCGGCGCGATCTCTACAAGGTCGAGCCCGGCTGTTTCCGCCGCGACCAATGCGTCCTTCGTGGCCAGAACGCCCATCTGATTGCCATCGGCGTCAATAACCCTGACCTGCGGCACCCTTATCATCCGGTTTATTCTTACAGTATCCTTAGCTATAAAATTCACCCCCTCCTGATTACGGCGCCTAGTTCGTCTGGACGCCAGGCCGGTTTTCGGCCTTTATTACTGCGAGGAACTCGTCAACCGTCATGACAGGTAATGTAGCCCCGCCCCTGAGTCTTGGGGCGACCTGCCCTGTTTCGGTTTCCTTGTCGCCTATGACGAGCTGATACGGTATCTTCTGGAGCTGGGCTTCGCGTATCTTGAAGCCCAGCTTCTCGTTCCTTATGTCAAGCTCGGCCCTTATGCCCTCGGCCCGAAGCTTTTTGTACACTTCTTTTGCGTACTCGTCGTTCCTCTCGGTGACCGTCAGCACAATGGCCTGCACAGGAGCGAGCCAGACCGGGAAAGCCCCGGCGTAATGCTCGACCAGGCAGCCGAAGAACCGCTCCAGGGAGCCCATGAGCGCCCTGTGTATCATTATCGGACGGCTTTCGCCGCCGTTCTCGTCCCTGTATGTCACATCGAAACGCTCAGGCAGATTGAAGTCGACCTGTATGGTCGAACACTGCCAGCTCCTGCCGATGACATCTTTTATCTTTATGTCAATCTTCGGGCCGTAGAAGACGCCCTCGCCCGGGTCGATGTTGTACTTCAACCCCTGCGATTCAAGCGCGCCCTTCAAAGCAGCTTCGGCCTTTGCCCAATTTTCAAGGTCGCCGACATACTTTTCCGGCCTGGTGCTTAAGTATATATCAAAATCATTGAATCCAAAAGAATTTAATATGAAAACGACAAACTTGAGGACTCCCTTTATCTCCTCTTCCAGCTGGGAGGGGGTCGTGAAAATATGCGCGTCGTCCTGCGTGAAGCCCCTTACCCTCAGAAGACCGTGGAGCGCGCCCGAGCGTTCATACCTGTAGACGGTTCCCAGCTCGGCGTACCTTATGGGCAGGTCCCTGTAGCTTTTGAGACCGGTCTTGTATATCTGTATATGGAACGGGCAGTTCATCGGCTTAACGATGTAGTCCTGCCCTTCTACGTCCATCGGAGAGTAAAGGTTCTCCCTGTAAAAGTCCCAGTGGCCGCTCGTCTTCCAGAGATCTAGGTTGGCGACATGGGGAGTGTATACTATCGAATAATCGCTTTTGGCGTGCTCGGCCTTCCAGAAATCCTCTATTATCCTTCTTACGGTCGCGCCCTTCGGGTGCCACAGCACAAGGCCTGAGCCTATGTTCTCGCTCGTGGAAAAAAGGTCAAGCTCGCGCCCGAGCTTCCTGTGGTCCCTTCTCTTGGCTTCCTCTATTCTATCGAGGTAGGCCTTGAGCTCGTCCTTTGAAAAGAAGGCCGTGCCGTAGACCCTCTGGAGCATCTTGTTCTTCTCGTCGCCGCGCCAGTACGCGCCAGCGGTCCCGGTCAGTTTGAAAGCTTTTATCCAGCCGGTGGAAGGAAGGTGAGGCCCGCGGCAGAGGTCAACGAAGCCGGACTGCCTGTAAATGCTTACGGACGGCGCGTCCAGCTCGGAGATTATCTCTTCCTTGTAGCCCTCGCCCATTCCCCTGAAAAGCTCCAGGGCCTTATCCTTCGGGAGATCTTCCCTCTTGAACGGGTGGTCAGCCTTTATTATCTCCTTCATCCTGGCCTCGATCTTCTCGAGGTCTTCGGGGGTGAAGGGCGTTGTCAGATCGAAATCGTAGTAGAAGCCGTCTTCTATGGCCGGGCCTATGGCGACCTTGACATCGGAATAGATGGACTGCACTGCCTCGGCCAGCACATGGGCAGTCGAATGCCTCAGCACCTCAAGCCCTTCAACGGTATCGATGGTCACGGCCTCGATTTTTTTAGGGCCGGAGTCGCCGAGCGCGCTCCCGAGGTCTTTTAAAACGCCGTCAACCTTCACGGCGACAGACTTCTTTAAAAGGTCCCTGTTATGGGCCTTCAAGACTTCGAAGAAGGAGCTACCCTCTTTAAAATCCCCTTCATCTCCGGTCGGATAAATTACCTTTGTCATCTAATTGCTAACTGGCCCTTTTGCCTTTTAATTGACTGGCGGCTGCTTATTAATCGGAGCGAACCATTTACAGACGGCGATTACCTGTGCCTGCTACCTGTTAACTTACAAGTTAACCGCCCATCTCGGCCCAAGTTTCCTTAAATCAAAAAGGCATCACCCACCACGCAGATGTCCATCGGACCAGCCTGCGGTGGATGATACCTTCTATTAGATATGGTAGGCACGGGCGGTTTCGAACCGCCGACCTCTACAGTGTCAATGTAGCGCTCTACCCCTGAGCTACGCGCCTGAAGAACATCGGGTTTAAAGCCTTTTGGGCCTGAGGCAGCAAAGCGCCCCATTCCCGATCGAAGCCGCTTCACAGAAAACTTTTTTCAGAAGCGAACTTAGAACCAGTATATATAAACATTTTTATATTTTTTGTCAAGATTAAGATACATTTTTCTTAAAATTACGCCAAAAAGCCTGCCATGCTTTATATCTTAGCAAATCAGCCAGTCCAAATAAACCTTTTAATGAGCAAAAGTCCTTTTTTACGCTTGAAAAAAGCAAAGAAAAACAATTAAACTCCTTACATGATGAAAAGCCGCCTTCAATGGGCCGCCCTTGCCGCCATTATCGCGGCCTCGTTTGTCCTGCGCCTTCAGGTGATGGATATCCCTTTTGAGCGCGACGAGGGCGAGTACGCCTACGCGGCCCAGCTCATGCTGGACGGCGTGCCTCCGTTCAAAGAGGCGTACAACATGAAGTTCCCCGGCATCTACGCCGTCTATGCCGCGATACTTTTCCTTTTCGGCCAGACCCACTGGGGGGTCCACCTGGCCCTGGCCTGCGTCAACGCGGCAACTATCGTCCTTGTGTTCCTCATCGGCAGAAGGCTTTTTGACCCGGTTGCAGCTCTGGCGGCAGCATTGATGTTCGCCATGCTCTCGTTCCTGCCGAGCGTGCAGGGCATAATGGCCAACTCAGAGCATTTCGTGCTTTTGGCCGCGCTCGCCGGGATACTGGTTATAATGAAGGCCCGGGAAGACAGAAGCGTCCTCATGCTTTTCCTGGGCGGCCTTTTCCTTGGCGCGGGATATACGATAAAGCAGCACGGGGCGGCCTTCATCCTTTTCGGTTACTTTCTTTTCGCCCTCGATTATTTGCGTAAAGGAATGGGGCTGAAAAAGACCGGCGCCCGGGTTGCCGCTTTCACGCTCGGGGCCATAGCTCCGTTTGTTACGATGTGCGCCCTCCTCTACTTGTCAGGCGTTTTCAGCGAGTTCTGGTTCTGGACATTCACCTACGCCAGGGAATATGTCTCAGGCACGGATTTTTCAACCGGCATGTCCCGCCTCAGGTTTGAAACGGCGAACATCTTTTTCTCATCGCCGCTGCTATGGATATTCTGCGCAGCCGGGCTCCTCTCGCCGTTATGGAATAAAGAGGCCAGAAAGGCATGGCCCTTTATCGCTGGCCTCCTGGCTTTCTCGGCCCTTGCCGTGGCCCCTGGCTTTTTCTTCAGGCCCCACTACTTCATCTATATACTGCCGGCCGCTTCCCTTATTTTCGCCGGAACGACAACCGCGCTGCCGCTATTCTTCGGGAAAAGAAAAGGGGCAATGGCAACAGCTGCCCTTTGTATTGCCCTTTTCGCCAGCTTTGTCTATACGCAAAGATGGGTGCTGACTTCGACGCCTGAGGCACTCTCAAGAGATATGTACGGCTACAACCCGTTTCCCGAAGCCCTCGTCATCTCGGAGTACATCTCCAGGAACACCGCCCCGGATGAAAAAATAGCTATCCTCGGCTCAGAGCCTGAGATCTATTTTTACTCCAGGCGCCGTTCAGCCACGGGCTTCATTTATACCTACCCTCTGATGGAACGCCAGCAGTTCGCGATCGACATGCAAAAAAAGATGATGGATGAAATAAAGCGGGCCAGTCCGGCGCTTCTCGTGTTCGTGGACATCAAGTTCTCATGGGGCGCTAACGAAGACTCGTCGACAGAGATATTCGACTGGCTGCGGGATTTCGTGGCTGAAGGATACTCATTGACTGGAATGGTCGACATCAAGGCAGCCGAAGACAGGAAATATTCATGGGGCAAGGATATTGAAAACGCCCCTGCCCCGGAACCCGGTTACGGGATATATATCTACAGAAAGAACTGATAGAAAACTTTTGAGAGAACACAGCAAGTTTTCCCCCAGAAATTTTCAGCAGCCCGCACCTATAGACCTCCAAACAGCGGGAATATCAAATCTATAGCATAAAGAATCGTGCTCTTTATGCCTGCGGCAGCCTCAAGGGCTACTGCTATAGCCGAGATTACCAGCAACGCTCCGTAGATCGCTCTTGCTTTTGGACTTCCCTCCCTGAACCTCTTTAAAACCAACGGTACTGACAGGGAAAAGAGCAATATCGCCGGAGGCGCCGCCAATATCACATAGCGCAGCACCTTTGAGTACCCCTGAGCCCCGAGCACGATGTGAAAGACAAGGACCGTCGCTATCAATAATATGAAAGCGGCTCCCAGCCCCCTCGCCTTCCTGTCGTTCAGCGTGACAGCGTAAAGGATGAGGGCAGGCACAATTGTCCACATTACCTTCGGGAGGAGCGTAAGATATAACCACGGCGATCTTACGACAGTAAGGTAGCGCACATACTGGTTTGACTCTATAAGGGCCTGGGAAGGCTTTCCGGCCCAGCCTGGGAAAGGCGTGCCCAGCACCTTCCACTGCCATATCTCCCATGGGAGCTGTACTGCTACGGCGGTCACGAAAAAGCAAGCGGACAGGATGATAAAGTCCTTGAGCCTGGGGCGCGTCAAAAGGAACCAGGCCAGCAGGACAAAACCCGGCACGACAAGGAACGCAGTTATCTTTATGAGGCTCGCGCACCCAAGAATAAAACCAGCCGCGACTGCCAGAAGATAGCTTCTTTTATTCGCGGCCCAGATAAAGACCGCCAGAGAGAAGGCCGAGAAGGCCACGAGCGGCCCGTCAAGCCAGTAATGCGTATTGACATGGACGATTATGGGGTTGAACGCTGACAGGAGCCCCGCCGCTATTATGCCCAGAGGAGGCACACCGAGGAGATAAGCGGCAACGACCATACTCCCGAAAAACAGGCTGTAGCTGAACATCTGCGCCATGGGAAAGCCGTTTGACCCGAAAATGGAATCAGAGAGCCAGAAAAGCCCTACCCCGCCCGGAGGATGAAAAAAAAGCTTCCTGCCGTACTGCTGCTTGTCCAGAATCCCGTATTCTATGAGATCCGTGCCCTGCAGCGTATACCCTTTTCCCTGTTCGAGCTGCTCCACGAGAAACGTGTAGATTACCTCATCGCCCTCGTCGTGGTGGTCGAAAAAGACCGGCACGCGCAAAAAAATGCCGAGCACGAACAAAAGCAAAACAAACTTCCAGGGCACTGCTGTAAAGAACCTGCTGATGGCACACCTCCAGGGCAAGACCGTCGCGCGCGAAAAGGCCTGACAAACGGAGATTTTATTTGTTTACGCACAGGGCTGTCAAGGAGATAAAAGGGAGGAAAAAAAGGCAGGCTGTCAGGCGCGCTTGGGGATGGTGAAGTAAAAAGTCGAACCAACGCCGGGGACTGACTCGACCCATATCCTTCCGCCGTGGCGCTCGACTATTTTCTTGCAGACGGCAAGGCCAATGCCCGTGCCGGGGTACTCGGGTCCGTGGAGCCTCTGGAACATCTCGAATATCTTGTCCCGGTATACAGGGTCCATGCCTATGCCGTTGTCTTCGACAGAAAAAAACCATTCGTCTTCCCTCTCCTCTGCCGACACGCGCACAACGGGGCGCCTCTCGGCAGACCTGAACTTTATGGCGTTCGCGACAAGGTTCTGGAATACCTGCGCGAGCTGCACCGGGTCTGCCGTGACGACAGGCATCTGGTCACGGCTCACCGAGGCACTGGCTTCGCTTACTGCCGCTGACAGGGTTTCGAGGGCCTGGTTGAGGGCCGCGCCAGAGTCAGTGGGCTCGAATGACCTGGACTTCGTGCTCACCCTCGAAAACTCCAGGAGGTCGTCTATGATCTTCTGCATCCTTTCGGCTCCCGCAAGGGAGAACTCTATGAACCTGTCAGCTTTTTCGTCGAGACGCCCTTTGTATTTCCTGGCCAGGAGTCTCAAAAACCCGTCCATCGACCTGAGCGGCTCACGCAAGTCATGGGAAGCGATATAAGCGAACTGCTCGAGGTCGGCGTTGCTCCTTTCGAGTTCCGCGGCATATGACTTCATCTCGTTTTCAGCCTTTACCCTGAGCTCGAGTTCGCGCCGGAGGCTGGCGAAAAGACGCGCCACGGAGATTGCCAGAGCCGCCCTGTCAGCGAGGTCCTGTATGAGGATGCGCTCCTCGGGGCTGAAGGATTCGCCTCTTGTAGCCCTGAAACAGGATATGAGCCCTATTATCTTGCCTTCGGAACGGAGCGGCGTTACGAGAACGCTTTCGATGCCAAGGCGCTTCATTACCTCATGGAACTCCGGTTTAACGGTCTTCCATATCTGTTCAGGAGAACCGAAGGAAAGCTGCCTTCCCTCTTTCATGAGCATGCCGCCTACGCCCGCGTCCGAACTCTGAGGATTAGCGGCTATGAACTGGCGCATGAGCCCACCAAGCTCAGGGTCGTTGTGATGGACAGCTACGGGCTCAAGCCATTTCCCGTCTACGCTCAGGAGCCTTATGACGCAGGGCGCTTTCGTCAGCCCGCCGATATAATCAACCACCGTATCGAGAAGCTCCTGGTAATCGGTGACGACATTAGATATCGCGTCATAGATTTCGGAAAGGGCCTTTGACCTTTCTGCCTCCCTGGCCACCTCCTCTGCGCGCTTCAATTCAGTTATATCGAGCACGGTCCCGGTTATGACATCCCTGAACAGTACAGCACTCAACAGGATGGTTTTTATGTTACCTTTTTTCGTGACCATCTCGATTTCCATCGCTTCGACCCTGCCAGTTTCCTGAAGCCGCTCTAAAATGCGCTCCCTTTGCTCAGGATCCCTGCATATCTGGAGCGCCCCCTCCCTCATCATCTCGACAGACGAATCAAATTCGAACATCTTCGCGAGGGCTTCGTTCACGAAAAGGATGCCGCACTGTAAATTCATCCTGAATATTCCGGCAAGCGAGCTCTCAACGAGGTTTCTGAACTTGGTCTCCGAAAGCCGCAGGGCCTCGATGGCTTTTATCCGCTCCCGCGCTTCGCGGTCAAGCTCATCCCTCGACGCTGTGACAGCCTTAAGGTCTTCGGCCATCCTGTCAAAATCTTTTGCGAGCTCGCCAAGTTCGTCCTGCTCGCGCCAGCCTATGCGGTGGTCGAGATTGCCTGTCGCTATTATCCGTGCTCCCTTTCTCAACGCGTCAATCGGCCTTGTTATGGAAAGCGCTACAGCGTAGGAAGTAAAGCCGGCTACCGCGGCGACGCACAGCGTTATGAATATCACGACATACCTGGCTGACCTTAAAGGCGCGAGCGCCTCGTATTCGTCCTGCTCGACTACGAGCGTCCAGACGACGCCCTCTGATACCTTCATGCACTGGGAAGCCCCCCAGACTCTCATGCCCGTGATATCCATCCATTCCCCATTCTCTTCCCTTAAATTTTTCAGGCATGACACGGCCGGAAAAGTATCTACCATGAACTCGAGCACTTTTGCTGAGGGGAGTTTTTTTGAGGGTGTAAGGAGAAAGCCTTTCCTGTTCACAAGGTATATGTCTATGGCTTCGAGCTCATATACGCTTATGGTCGAAAGCGCGCCAAGCGCCAGGGACCGCTGACCGCTTATGATGTCGTTGGCAAGGTTAATACTGTAGCCGTTCATTATTACGCCTATGGTCTTGCCGTTCAGGACAAGCGGGGCGGCTACCGGAATGAACTTGTGTTTTTTTCCGCTGTGAACATGCTCGGTCACTCCCTGTATGTAGCTGCCCTTGAGCCCTCTTTTGAAATACTCCTCAGCGCTCTCGTCAAATCCTATGAATGACGAGTCGGTGCTCGCTATCACCATGCCGGAAAGATCAAGGATGTGTATCTCTATGATATCCGGGTCTATTACCTGCTTGTTCGTCCTCAGGTATTCGCCGAGACGGCCCCCCTCGATAAACTTACGCTCTTTTTCGCCTATTCTATTGATCATCCTCACGGAATTCCTTATGAACCCGTCAGTTGAAAAATCAACGGTCCTGCCGCGCTTGGCATTAAGAAACTCGAGTATCTGGGCCTCTTTGACCTCCGCAATGGTCTTAAGGTTTCTGAGGGCATTTGCCTGAAGCTCAGCCCTTTCATTCTCGAACAGAAGGAAGCTTATGAAGGCGGCGGGTAAAATGGAAAATATAAGAAGGAGTATTATGAGCCTTGTTTTTATTCTCATGTAAAGACCCTGGAAAGCATTATGAGTCCGGCGCCAAGGAGCTCGAAAAGAAATGCGGTAATAAGAGCCATGCCGGTACTGACGCCTGGCCAGGAGAAAAACAGGTACTCGATGCCCAGAATGTACCCGACAAGGGCGAGCGCGCCTGTGGCGGTGATGAACGCCCCGGAAAAATACAGATGGCCCTTTTGCCATCCGTACCTGAACAGGGAACCAATGCCTGCGGCCGCGAGCACGAGGAAATCGGCCATAGTAACCAGTGAAGGCCTGCCTGGCACGGTTGTCTTGACTGCCGCCGCCTCTTCCTCGACAAACAAATCCTCGATGCCTGTTTTAAGGCCGAAAAGAGACGAAGCCAGCAATGTCGCCATGACGAGCATGACAAGAAGGGTCGTGACCGGGATGACGGCCTGGGCAATGGAGGCGCGCCCGTGCGCGCTCTCAGCGATGAAAAAGAGCGTTATGCCGCTCAGGAAAAACGACACGGCAGTCGAGAATTTCATAGTGACCATCGAAGGCAGCACGCTCTTCAAGGCCTGGATGTCGAACACCCAGGCGAAAATTTCGGCGAGCCCGCTGACCGCGACAGCCACGGCGATTATCCTGACTGTTCTTACCATGTCCATTCCCCACCCGTTAGCGTCAATACATTAATGAGACCTCATTCATGCCAGCTTGTCAAAGAAAGCCATGAAATTAAAAAAACCGCCTGAATGGCGGGTTTTTTTGCAACCTTGAGCGAGCCGTCCGCGTCAGCTCACCTTCTGTTCGCGCCGCGGTAACGCCCCGACCTCAAAGCGCTGACCAGGGCGCCCTCCGCGACATCGTCAATGAACTCGGTATAGCATCTGCCTACATCGGCGCTGCTGTGCGAATCGCTCCCGCCCGTGTTCGGCAGACCGAGCGACACGGCGGCATTATACGCTTTTTCGTTCTCATCATCGCTGTTATGTCCGTTAAAAGCCTCGAGAGCGCATATGCCCTGCGCCTGGGAAAGGTCTGACTTGAACTGACCCCATCCCCTGAACGGGTGCGCTACAACCGCGACCACCCCCTTCGGACTTATCAGCTTTATGAGTTCGCCAAGAGGCGCGAACATGCCAAGGTCTAGAAAGCTGTTGTCGCTGAGCCCGAAAAGAAGCACATGGCCCTCTGCCGCGTCGTATTCAGCGCCCCTGAATATCCTTATCCTGCCGGAGTACTTCTCTTTCAACGCCTCGGCCCGCCCGGATGCCGAGTACGAGTTGTGCTCCGTAAACGCTATGCCATCGAGGCCCGAGCGTATCGCGCTTTCTATGACTTCCTCAGGCTCTGAGGAGCTCTCGTATGTGAATGCGTGGTTATGCAGGTCTATTTTCAATTCGCTATCCAGAGTATCTCTCTTTTGAGCCTCGCGGCGTAGCGCCAGGCAAGGTTTTTAAACCTCGGGCCTTCCGGGGTCGCGGCAAGCTCGTAAGCCGCGAACGAAGCATAGCCCAGCCTGAAAGCCAGGTACGCGACCATGTAGAGCCTGAGCCTCTCGCGGCTGACCGCGTCCCTGGAAGCAGCCGAGTACTTCGAAAGAAAGTAGTGCTGCTCCATCGGGTTCATGTCGAACTCTATTATGGCCGAGGCAAGGTCCCACGATATGTCCTGAGACGACGGAAAAAACTGGTCGGAGTGATGGTCAAGCGTGTCCGCTTTTTTATATCCCTTTTTCGTAAGAAGCCATTCAACCGGCAGCATCCTTCCGTCTACTTCCACAGGCGTCCCACCGGCGTAGACTCCCTTCATCTCCCCGAAGCGCTCTGCCTTTTGAGCCCAGTCCTGGCCGAGGCCCAGGGTAATATTCCTTAAGGCCATCTGGACGAACTCGTCAAACTCCATGCCCCTGGAGGCAGGGAAGCTCCGCCTTATGAAGGCAAGATATCCGGCCATCTCATCGAGGAGCACTTGGTTCACTTCAAATCCGCTCAAGGGCCTGGCCGCTACAAAGTCTGTTTTCAGAAAGCCGTTGTACAACCCCGAAACCGGAAGCCCGAAGCCAGCGTCGGCAAGGGCGCTGGCGCGCGCAAGTTTTTTTCTGCCGTATCTGCCGTGTCCAGCGAACTTCAGAAGCACCGAGCCTTCGCTCAGGTATTTGCGCCTTTCATGGCGAGGGTGCGTGGCTGGATAGTCCGATTCACCCTTATAGAACATGGACCTCCACATCCCCGCCGAGATGTCAACGAGACCCGGGCCGACCGAAGCCTCTTTGGCGAGCCTGCCGCTTTGGACCCAGAGCTCCTCGAAGGACGAAACGAATTTTTCATGCCTCACCCATATCTCGCGCGCTTCAGACGACAGGAAGGCGGACGCGTCCGGGTTCCAGCTCGGAAAAAAGAAAATGTCCTCGTCCTTGAAGCCGAGTGAACGAATTTTTTTAGCGGCGCTCGCGAACGATGTCCCGCTGAGGCCCGGCCCCTCGTCCACTATGAGGAACGGCTTCCCGAGCCTTTTAAGCGCGCCTTCGAGCTGCTGCGTAAGCCGGGCCTTGCGCCTGAAAGGGTGCCCCTTCGGACGGAAAGTAAACGAGCGCACCCGGCAGCCCCTGTCCTCGAGAGTGGCCGCAACCACCGCCGAAAGACTCGTGCCGATGCTCCTTAAGCCTATGCATACGGCCTCCTCCGGCCTTTCAGCAGTATAAAAATCCTTAGCGGCTTTTATATACACCTCCGGGAAAAGGCCGTAATGGACGAAGCCCTCTGGAATGCGGGTCTTTATCTTCCATGGCAGCGGCATTACGGATATTCCTTCGAGCGCCATCAAAAGGTCCGAAGCCCGCTCAGCGACATCTTTTGCGCGCCCCTCCCATGAAGATACGAACACATGACCCGCCATGATGGAGGCCCTTCTGGCGGCCATGGTCAGTTCATTCACTCCGTCGGCGTCCGGAAAAAGGGCGTCGGTTATTCCGGCTTCCAGCCTCCCTGTCTCCATAAGAAGCTCGGTAGCCGCGTCATGCCTTGCGCCGCCTGTCATTTTTCCGGCAAGAGCCGCGACTTCCCTGACAAGGTCTGAGGTTACGCATTCTTCCTCTGATTTCCTGTAAACTATCATTCAAAACTCCATTGAGCCGTCATGAGCCGTTCGTTATCAACAAGGTATAATTCCTTGTCTCCTTTGGCGCCCAGTCGTACTTGTATTTTTCTCCGCCTCTCAGAAAATCGATCCCCTGAACGCCTTGCGTAATGCAATCCTCAGCAACTGACAAAAGCATGAGTATGCCTGGGCTCAACCTTGAAAAATCAGGGTCATACCCCATGAGATACGCATAAAGGCTTTTCCTGTGGACGAAGCCGTAAAACACGGACAGCTCCCTGCCTTGCAGGACCATTCTGTAAAGCCTGAGCATCCCTTTTTTCAGCAAGCCCAAGGCCGCCTCTTCATGAAAGGCTCTTATCTCCGGGCCTTGAAGTACGCCGCTTTTTCCAGCGGCCTCCCATTTTTTCGAATGCAACCTGAAGAGCGTGTCCATGAAAGAGCTGGCTTCGGCAGCGTCACCCGCCGTCTCGAGCCTGATGCCTCTTGCCGCAAGCCTCCTCCATGCCTTTTTAGATCCGCACCTGCCAGTCCTTCCGTGTGTCTTTCTGAACTCCTCGACAGTAGAAGGCAGGTCCGCGCGAAGACATATCTCTCCAGGAACAAGCGCGGCCCTGAGCCCATCAGGGGGCTTTACCGCAAGAAGCGCGTGGGAGGGCCTCATGTCCTGAAGCCTGCACAAGCCCCAGCCGCCGCACCCGGCCAGGTGATTGAAAAGCGCCTGAGCGCCGGGAATCTCTATTGACGGCTCAAGCAGAACTCCGGGATAGTCGGAGACGCCGGAGCCGATAAACAGGACTTCCCCGTTATTCACGAACAACGGAGCGAGCCCGCACAGCCTGTCAGCGACCCTCATGGCAAGCGTCATGAGGCGGCCCTGCCCGAAGCGCTTCCACCACGCGACCAGCCAGTCATAAGACTGAAAGGGGGTCGAGTCCGGGCAGGCCTCTAAAAGCCTGTCCCATTCCTGGCGGATGGCGTGAAGCCCTTCGACCGTGCCTATCTGTTCGGTTTCAATGAGAATCATTGCTTTATGCCCTGCAGGCCGCTATTTTTCCATATGCCTCGAAATATTTTTCTATCATAAACGCAGACGAAAACCTTTTCGCGGCCGCCAGTCTGCACGCTTCAGGCGACAGGCTTAAACATTCCCTTATCGCCAGAGACATCTCCGTTTCATCTTTCACGAGAAAGCCTGTCCGGCCGTCCTCAATTATCTCGGCTAACGCTCCGTTCGGAAAGGCAACTACCGGAGTACCTGAGGCAAGGGCCTCCATTGCCACAAGGGAACTCGTCTCAGGGACCAGGCTCGGAACCACGAGGCACCTCGCGCCAGAAAAAAGTTTTTTTTTGCGCTCAGGGCCCGCGACACCTATGAAAGCGCATCTGGCGGAAAGCCTCGGCGCTATCATTTTCTTGAAGTACTCCTTGTGCGCGCCGTACCTGAATACAGCCCCAGCGAGGACGAACGGGACACGCGCGTTTAAAGCTGCGTCCATCGCGATGTGAAAACCCTTTTCAGGACATATCCGCCCCATTGACAACGCGTAACCGCTTTGCACCGGCTTTTTTGCGCGCTGCTGCCAGGCGTCCATATCCACACCGTTGTCTATATGCTCAAAAGGCCCGGCCTCCGGAAGGGAGCGCGCCTGCGACACGGATACACAGTTGAAGAAGGTACACGGCCTTTGCGTCCTGAGCGCCCCGCTTGGGTACCACGCAAGCGGCAGGTGCAGCGTTACCAGGACAGGCACGCCCTCGGGCGGCATGTAATCATGGAAATCGAGACCGTGCATGTGGACGATGTCTATTTTCAGTTCTTTGAGCGCTTCCCGTATGGCCGCCCTGCACGCCTCGCGCATCAGTACAGCCGCCTCATTATCTATTCTGCCCTTTAAATCCGGGACGGCAAGGAGCCTGCCGCTTATTTTCGAGCTCTTCTGTCCGACGACAAAAGATTCATGGCCCGCACGGACAAGCGCGTTATCGAGCGCCAGCAGTATCTGCTCCGCTCCTCCGGGCGTGTCGGCGCGCACAGGAGCAAACGGGTACGCAACGCTCAGGACCCTCATATCTTTTCAGGAAGACCTAATCTGGCAAGAGCGCGTCCGGCCTCCTCCCTCCAGAGCAGCCCGTCCTGGCCCCAGTCAAAGGACTCGTAATACAGCTTTCCATCGTGAGGAGGAAGGGTAAAATCGTACTTCGGCGCGGGCCTGAAGCGCTCATCCTCGACCGTAAAAAAACGGAGCACCCCTGACTGCGTAATAAACCTGTCCAGCATCTCCCTCTTGAGCCTCCGGTCCTCCTCGGTGAGGATGAATGTTATAGGCTCTACATCTTCCCTGGGAAGAAAACCCGGGCTCATGCGCCTGCTCCCGCCGTCGCCCGCGTGATAAAGAGAACACTCGATAATGGGCGGCGGCTGAACGCCCTCCTGTCTCAAAAGGGCCGCGGCCGCGTGCGCGGCAAAGGCGGCGGCGTCATGGTCAGGGTGGCCGCCTTCGTACGCCAGCGTGAGTATTGTTTCAGGCTCGACATCCTTTATCCTGTCCCTTACCCACTCCGTGGCATCGACAAGCCTCTTTGAGGCCTCCTGGTCGGCGATACCGGCCTGAAGGCAGTCCTGAGGGCGCACTCCGGCGAGCGAAAGGGCTGAATGAAGCTCCAGCCTTCTGGCGTCGGCATACTCCGAGGCTGTGGCAAACCCGCGCGCCAGCGCGTCCACGAGGTTTCTCGGAGCGCCGTCCGTGATGTGCGCGAAAACAGCCCTTTCGAGGTACTTGTAGAGCGCGCCCGCGGCCACGCATTCGTCATCCGGGTGCGCGGCCACCACGAGGACTGTCGCCCCGAATATATCCTTTACCGACTGCCTCGTGTACCCGGTAAAGGTCGTCTTTATGAATTTTATTGCGTCCCTACCTGGCATATCTTCTTACCATCGCCGCGCAGAACTCGGCGTATTCTTCCAACGCCTGCGGAGGGCTCGTGTGATGCGGCTTTATACCCTTCGCCTCAGGGGTGAAACAGAATGTAAGAGTTATATCGAAGCTTTCGAGAGCGCGCATCTGCCTGTCGAACCACTGCATGGCGAAGGGCCTCATACTGTCGGCCCAGCTGAGGCCTGTGCGTATCTTTTTCACGCCAAGGTCCTTGAGCTTTTTAACGGCGTCGTCGAGCCTGTGGTCCTCGAAGTGAAACCACTGGCAGATGCCGAGCTCAGGGGCGTATCTCGAAAATGAAGCCATCGCGGGCTTCGGCGTGCCGTCCTCGCGCACGAGCCCCATGTAGAAGTGCCTGTAATATGAAGAGCCCTCTGACTCGCGGTGCCTTGTGGTCGCGGGCCAGGTGCGCGGCAGGTCGTAAAGGCTGTACCAGTGTATGCGCCCGGCGCGCCCTATCAGAAGTTCGGCGGAGCGCTTCAAGCCGAAGACCTGTACCTCCTCGGCACCGAAGGTCGACACCCCTACTTCAGAGACCCAAACCGGAAGAGTCGTGGCGGCCCTTACCTCCGCTAATTTTTCTGGCCACTGGTGTATGGTCCAGTGATTCCAGTCGAGCGGAAAGCCGTGAACGGCGACGACATCCATCTCCGCAAGAACGCCCTTGCCGTCCAGGTTACGGAGGAAGTCCGGGTCAATGGGCGAGATGCCGCCGAGCACCTTCAGCAGCCCCGGATTTTCAGCCGCTACGGCGCCGGATGCGAGCTTCACCATCTCCGAGTAGATCTTCCAGTCAGGGTCCAGATGAAAATCCCAGTGGGAAAGGTTGTTGGGTTCGTTCCAGAACATCACCGCTTCTATCACTGTCCGCACCACCTCCTTTCGCCCTTGCGGCATATGAAAACTTCTTTTTCCGGGTTGCTCAATATGTCGAAGCCGGAGCTCCTCAGCATGGCCTCGGCGCAGGCTTTGTTTGGAAGCCACCAGTTTGTGTCGTCCCCGGAGTAGCTCTTTTCTATGAAGTGGAGCCTGGGAAAAGCAGGCCTGTCGAATACGGATGTTTCACTGAAAGGGTAATCGTCAGCCACTGCCTCTGCCCCGTTAGCACCCCTCAGCATCGACTGGAAAACAAGCAGCCCTGCGGCCGCGTGCTCGTAGATGAGGTCAAGAGCCAGGAGCGGGTATCTCAGGTGATAGAGGACGCCCATGAAAAGGATCAGGTCAAATTTCCGGTCTAATTCAGCGATATCGTAAACTGACATCCGCATGAACTCGACATCAAAGCCCAGTACGCGCGCGGCGAACCTTGCCTGGTTAAGATAAAGTTCTTCAGTGTCTATGCCGAGAACGCTGGCGGCTCCCCTTTTTTTCATTTCTATGCAATAAAACCCGGCGTTGCAGCCTATATCAAGGACGCTCATCCCGCCCAGGTCCGCTGGAACGGCATCAGCGAACTTCATCCATTTAATACTTGGATAATCCCCGAGGAAATGCTCCGGAGCCGTCTCAATTCCTCGCAGGTTGATGTTCTGGAACCAGGGCCCAAGCTCTACGGCCTTTTCACGGATCATCTTTGTCGTAAGCCCTTCAGCGTCCATTTCCGCTACCCTTTTCTGAAGCGCTCAGAAGCTTCAGAGCTTCCCTGTATCCGTTTATCGTGCCGACATCGACATAAGACCTGCCTGCGCGTACGCCTGTTGCCCGGCCGCCTTTTTCTATCCACGCGTTCACCAGTGTGCCGAAATATTCATCAGTCTTTCCCCGCTTCTGCCAGAGGTCAAACAGCTGCGTGAAGACCGCCCCCTTCACCTTGAACGAGCCCCATACCCAGCCCGTGGAAGCATCTGGTCTTTTGACCTGCACCTCTTTGACCCGGCCCGTGCCGTCAAGGACAACGGCGTCAAAGAGCTCGGGCTTTTCGACCGGGAAAAGTAGGAAAGACAGGCCTTCGTCCCCGAGCGCGTTGAATCCGTCCTCAGGGAACCATACGGTATCAGGCAACCCGACAAGAAGGTACTCGTCTGGCTTGATGAACGGCGTCGCCCTGAAGATGGAATCGCAAAGCCCTAGCGGCTCCGGCTGGACCGCGTAGCATATCTGCGCCGCTCCGGCAGCGCCGCCGAAATACTCCATGATGTCGGATTTCCCCGGTGATATTATGAAACATATTTTCGTCGCTCCGCCCTTTATCATGCGCTCAACGAGGTACTCACTGACTGCCCTTGGCCTCTCGATGGTGCCCTCGAACCTGCTGCCCACCGGCAGGAGCTCCTTTGAGAACGCGAGCGGCTGTATCCTCGAACCAGCTCCAGCCGCCGGGATTATCCCCCACATGGCTCCCCCTTTCTGGCGCACGACGCTTTTTCAATCATCAGTTCCAGCTCCGCTGCCCTGGCCATTGAGGTATGCTCGGCAAGCGCCCGCTCGCGCGCGCGCCTTCCGATCCTTCTTATCCCAGCTTCGCCAATGTCAAGAGCGGCCAGAACATCTTCAGGTCTTTGCGCTATGAGTATCTCAGAGCCGGGCTCGAAAAAATCATCCAGGCCTTCCCACCAGTCGCTTATGACCGGGACGCCGCAGGCGGCCGCTTCGAAAAGCCTGCCAGAGGGGCACCAGCCCATCTCCTTCATCGCGCCCCTGGTCACATTCAGGGTAAATGATGAAGAGCAGTAAAAAGAAGGATGCGACGGCGGAGTCACATGCCTCACGAAATAAATATTCGGCCTCCAGGGAAAATTCAGCGGGTACTGGGCGCCGCCGATGATGAACTTCTTTTCAGGCAGCCTTTCGGCAGGCTCTATGAAAAGGCTTTTAAGCGCCTCCTGCCTGTCCTCGGCATAAGTCCCGAGATATGACAGGTCTGCCGCATACTCCTGGACCGCCGCCGCTGGGCTGTGTGCCTCAGGGTCAACGCTTCCGTAAAGCGCCTTGGCGGTCTTCGCGCCAAGCAGGTCTTCAAGCCCTTTCAAAGCCCGCCCTCCAGTGTAGCTGAGGACAAGGTCAAACGCCCCGAGCCCGTAAGACGGCAGATACGGCGCAGACCCGGCACTCTCAACGGCCTTGAGCGTAATGGGCGTGTCCAGGTCATAAAAGCATTTAACGGCATTTGACGACAATACGAGCGAGCAGGCTTCTACCGCGTCGGGGCAATACGAAGTGATTATGCCTGCGTCAGCGTCTTCAAGCTCCGCTTCAGCGCGCTTTCTTATATCTACCCACGATTCATAGAAGACGAGTTCAGCGCCAGGCGGATCTGTCATATCCCTGTGCGCGGCGTAATACGGGACATCCCTTTCGAAGAAGACGACCCTGTGGCCCCTTTCGGCAAGACCCCTGGAAAGCCCCCTCCAGATGGTCGCGTGCCCGTTGCCCCATGACGAACTGATGGTGAGGCCGAAGACGACGATCTTCATCTCACCTCCGGTATTAAAAAGGCATAAGGCCACACAGCCTTATGCCTTCAGGCAAAGCGCAAAGTTTTATTCGCCTACCGCCCTGTCCGGACCCTTGCCGTCCATCAGCTCCTTAAACCTCAGCAGCTCTCCGCGGAGCTGCCTGAATGTTATATGCTCAAGCAGCCTGGCAACCGAGGCGACTCCCGTCCCCGGGAGGTCGTATTGCATGAGCACCCTGACAACGGTGCCCCTGTGGCCCGGGGCCTCGCTGAACTCCACTGAACCGCGAGTGTCGATATCAGAGTACGGGAGCGATCTCCACGCGATGTATTCGTTTTCATGCTCTCCGACTATCTCCGCGTCCCATTCTATGCGTATTCCGCCCGGAACGGCTGCTACCCAGTGGGAACGCTTGCCGTCGATGACCTTCACCTCTTCCAGGTGCTCCATGAATTCCGGCAGGTTCTCAAGGTTTCTCCAAAAGCTGTAAACTTCCGATACCGGAGCGTTCACGATTACGGTCTCGTCGAGCAGTATCCCGCCGCTTTCAGCGGTGCTGATACCGGCGGCCTTGTAAAGGCCGCAATGGCCTGTGGCTCCCCTGTACACCAGATACCCGCTTGCAAGAGTCCTTAAAAGACCGCCCTTTCTGGCCGCCTTCAGGGCCAGGAAGCCGCCGAGGAGCGCTGAGATGACTCGCTCTGCGCCGCCAATGTTTACCGCTTCTGTAGTTGCCCTGCGGCGAGGCTCATGGTGTGTCATTTAAGCACCTCCTGTTTTTTGAGCACGACTGCCATGTACGACTCCAGTTCATCTACCCTGTGGGAAGCCGTATGGCCGGAGAGCACTTTTTTTCTGGCCTTCTCTCCTATTGCCATCCTGTCCTCAACGGTAAGCCCTTGCAGGTACCGCAACGACTCCTCAGCGGAACGGGATACAAGTATCTCTTCGACGGGCTTGAAAAAGCTTCCGAGGCCTTCCCAGTAATCGCTGATTATGGGGGTCGCGCACGCGGCAGCCTCAAAAAGGCGCACGCTCGGCGAATACCCGGCCCTTACCATGTCTGCCCTGGTTATGTTGATAGTAAACTTCATCGAGCCGTAAAACGCGCTGTGAGCGCCAGGCGGGAGGTGCTCGATCCTCTGCGTGTTCTCCGGCCACATCACCCCTTCGGGATACATCGGCCCGGCAACGACGAAACCTCCGGCAGACCTTCTCGCGGGCTCCAGCATGAGCCTGTCGAGCACCGGCTGCCTGTCAGGGCTGTAGGTGCCTAAATATCCCATTTCCCATTTTTTGGCTAAATCAAGCGGGCGGTATACGGCAGGGTCCACGGAGCAGTAAAGCGGCCTCGCCATAGGGGAGGCGTACCGCGTCTCTATCGTTTTCAGGATGGGCCCGCCTGTGAATGAAAAATAGATGTCGTATCTGGAGATGAGCTCGGGCGTTAAATATTCACAGTCGCCTCTTTCGAGCTTCGAAAGCGTGACCGGAGTGTCGATATCATAGAAGGCTGTCGCGCCTCTTGCAACGGCGTTCACCCATTCTCCGACTTCCCGGCCCTCGGGCACATAGGAGCCGACCATGACGAAGTCAGCCTCCCTCACCTCCATCTCAAAGCTGTCCTTGAGCTCTTCGAGGCTCCCGTACAGGCGCGTGCGCCCCCATGGCGGCGAGGGCATATCCCTGTTCTCCCTGTACCAGGACGCATCGCGCTCCAGAAAAAGCACGGCATGGCCCCGGGCCGAAAGCTCCCTCACGAGGCTTCTGTAAGTGCTGGCGTGCCCGTTGCCCCAGGAAGAAGTAATCGAAAGCCCGAGCATCACTACCCTGAGCGGATGGAGGGACATAAAAAACTCCTTTTCTTGCGCAGGCTATCTGCGGGCCAGTCCGCTCAATATCAAATCGAGCTCCTTTGCCCTGTGGCCGTAGGTGTGCTGGGCCATTATCCTCTTGAAGGCTCTTCTTCCGATTTGGGCGGCCCTTTCCTTTGTAAGCCCCTTGAGGTGTTCGGCGACTTCGCCCCCATCTTTTGCTACAAGCACCTCGGAGCCTGGCTCAAGGAACATCCCTATGCCCTCCCACTCGTCCGTGATTATGCACGCGCCCGCTCCAGCTGCCTCGAAGATGCGCGTTGGCGGCGAGAAGCCGTACCTGGCCATTGACGCCCTGTTCACATTAAGTACCGCGAGGCTCGTGGAGTTGAAGGCATTGTGGTCTCGCGTGTACACATGGCCCACCCATTTGACATTAGGCATGGAGACGGAGTCCCAGCCATTTCCCCCGAGAAGGAAACTTTTAGCGGGCAGGCCAGCGGCCGCGTTAAAGAAAAACTCCCATACTCTTGACTCGCGGTCAGGCATGCGGTTGCCGAGAAAGCCCAGGTCAGAGCGAAACCTCTCGACCGGCTCAACGGGAAAATGCGTGGCCGGGTCGAGCGCGTTGTATATGGGCCAACACTCGCGCGCGCCTAACTCCTTGTAGCCACTTATAACCGGCTCACCGCCGCCGTAAGTGAATATGAGGTCGTATTTTTCCACGAGCGGCCTGAACGGGTCGCCAGGGTTTTCCTTGACGCGATCGAGCGTGGCAGGCGCGTCCACATCCCAGAATGCCGCCAGCGCTCCGGGCCTTTTTACATCGAGTACGGCCTTTTCCAGAAAATCATCGAAGACGCCGACCCCGCTCGCTTTTATGATGAGGTCTGCCATTGATGCCTGTTCAAGGGCCTTTGAGACTCCCTCTTTTGTCGCGGGGTAGACCGCTACAGTGGCCCAGTCAGGATTAGAAATATCCCTGTGCCTCTGCCTGTCGTAGGCGTCAGGCTCGTAGAAAGTAACGGAGTGGCCTAGCTCGTGAAGCCCTTTTATTATCCCTCTGTAATATGTTGCCGCTCCGTTCCAGTAAGCCGACACCAGGCTCGACCCGAAAAAAGCTATTTGAAGCCCCTGACTCATATGGCAACCATCCCTCCGTTAAGTTCATCGCATATGGTAAGCAGCTCATCCGTCCTGTGAGAGCAACTGTGCCTGGCGCGTATCGCGGCCAGTCCAGCTTCAGCGAGCTCACGCCTCATCGCCTCGTCATTGGTAATATCTTTGAGATGCCTTTCCATCTCGACGCCGTCTCTTGCCACCAGAAAATCCTTTCCCGGGGTAAACAGGCCTTCCGCGTCATCCCATGGGGCTGAAACAAGCGGGATGCCGCAAGCGAGAGCCTCGAAGACTCTTATCGTGGGTATGCCAGAGAGCATCTCGGCATAGGGCCTTCGCGGCACATGGACAGTGCACTTGAACGACGCGAAGATGCGCGGCACGACGAAGTTGGGGGCCCACCCGGCGTACTCGACCCCGGCGTCCTCAAGGCGAGCCAGGGCATCGTCCGGGTACCTCACGCCGTGTATGCGCGCCTTGAGGCCGAGCGATTTCACTGGTTCAAGGAGGAACTCGGAAAGTTCAGCGCTTCTTTCACCGTCGCCCCAATTTCCAACCCATACGAGGTCGCCCTGCTTTTCGGCCTCAAGAGGCCTGAATGTGCGAAGGTCCGCGGCCTCGTGCCAGGTCCAGGCCCTGTCGGCCCAGCCGCGCCTCAGGTACAGGTCGCGTATGACTTCGCCGAAAGCAAGGACGCCGTCATAGTTGGAAAGGTCGTAAGCTTCCATGCTCTCAGGCTCTGTCAGCGACCTGTGGTGCGTATCGTGGAAAAAGAGCCTGAACGAGTTTGAGCGTGCCCTCAGCTCTCCAAGTTTTTTTACAAGCTCATGGTCGTTCCATTCGTGGACGATGACGATGTCAGCGTCGGCTACCGCCGCTTCGAGGTCTATCTCGTCAAGCTTGTACCTGTTGCTTTTGAGCCATGGGTACCTTGATTCAAAAAGCCCGGTCGCTTCATTGCAGGCAGCCGTGAGGTTAGCGTAGCTCCACGAATCCGCTGGCTCGTAGACGGCGACATCATGGCCCCTGAAAAGGAGCTCGGTCGCTATGCCCCGCAGGAAATGCGCGTTCCCGTGGTTCCAGTCTGATATGAGAGAATGATAGAACATCACAAAGCGCATCTGTGCCCCTCCTCGAACCCGGTTGTCCTGCCTTCGAGCGCCGCCCTGTACAAATCGAGATAGCCATCGGCCATCCTTTCAGTGGTGTAGCTCAAGGCCCTGGCCCTTGCCTTCAGAGCCAGCTTTTGCCTCAAAACGCTGTCATTTATGAGGAGCGTTATAGCGTTCTTCAGCGCCGAAGTATCGCGCGGGTCGACGAAGAGCGCCGCGCCCGCCCAGATTTCCTTGAGGCTTGGGGTGTCGCCTAACACAAGGGCCGACCCGGAAAGTCCAGCCTCCAAAGCGCTCAACCCGAAAGGCTCGTAAAGCGCGGGCAGCGCGAAAATCGAGGCTCGTGACAACCATGACGCAAGTTCCTTTGTAGAAAGAATGCCGAGCTTTTTTATGGAGCCGTCGGCAACCAAAGTCCCCGACGGGTGGTAAGACTGGCCAGCCGCGTAGACAGGCCAGCCTAATTCACCTGCGACTGACTGAAGAGCCGCTATGTTTTTCGCCTCGTCCCAGAGCCTTCCGGCAGTGAAGATGAATTCCTCTTTTTTTTCAGCGAGCCGGAAAAGCCCTTCGTCCCTTCCATTCGGTATGACGCGGCCAGGCGCGTGAAAATGATAATTCTTGTAAACCGCATCCAGCATTGCCCTGGTCGGGGCCGCTACAGCCTTGGCTCCGGCAAGGCCCCTTTCGACTTCCTGCCTGTATCTGTCCCATTCTTCAGGAGCTGCGCCGCCCTTTACCGCCTTCCACCAGGAGAGCACGCACGAATGTGCTGTTATCACGGCAGGGGCCTTGAAAGGCACACAGCCGTGCGAATATCCGTTCAGATGGATTATGTCAGGGCGTATATACCCCTCGAGCCTCAATAGCCATTCACCCGCGAGCCTTACATTCTCCCAGGGGTCGTGCATCCATTCGAGCCTGAAGCCGCTCTCAAAGACCTCGATGCCCGGTATGTTTTTAATATCAGCGAGCTGCTGCCTGTTGATGGGCGCGCCCATCGTGGCCAGAAAGACCTGCACGCCCTTTTTTTCAAGGCTAGCTGCCAGCTCCATTGAAAAGGTCCACACTCCGCCGACAGTATCGGCAGTCATAAAGACCTTTTCAGGGTATTTACTGTAGATACTCATATCTTTTCAAGCTCCCGTAAAGGTAACGGCTTTGAGTTCTGTATGTCGCTGAAAGAGCGGTTCTCTTCTAGGTAATATTCATGCGCCCGTTCCCATGCGTAATCGTCAGGCATGCCCCACCTTTTTGAATACTCTTCAGACCCGGGGAACGGGAACATGGGAACAGGCCTGTTTGCCCACACTCCCGAGTCCATGAGAGAAGACCTCCATGCCTCTACCTCTTTCATGTCATCCGCATGAGAGTCAAGGAGGGTTGCCTGCACAAAAGGCACGGATTTCCTGGCGGCAACAAGTAGCTTGACGAGTTCAGCCGTGGATACCGCGCACCTCTTGCCCAGAAGGCTCCTGCCGCGCTCGGATATGCTCTCGACCCCTGCCTCAATCGATACGCATCCTGCCGCGCCCAGAAGCACCAGCATCTCGGGCTTCCACAGGTCTATCCTCGTCTGTACGGCGAATGTCAGGTTTCTCGATGCAAGGGCTTCGAGGAGCAATCTATCAGGCATGAATATCTCGTCTATGAAATAGACATACCCGGCCCCGTTCGAGACAAGCCAGTCCAGCTCATCGAGAACAACGCGAAGCGGGCGCTTTCTGTAATTGTTCCGGAACTCGCTTTTTGCGCAGAAGGTGCACGAGTAGGGACACCCCCGTGACGCCTCCACTTCAGCGCCCAGTCCCACAGGGCGCGTGCCGAACCTGTGGTGGTGGTGCGAATGCCTTTGCATGTATTCAGCCGGCCACTTCAACGCCGCAAGTGACGCCATGTCCGTAGCGCGAGGCCCGCCCTGTACCCTGAGAATCCCCCCGTTGTTGACGCAGATCGAGGACACCTTGCAGAGGCTGTCCGCGTTCCTGCCTATTTCAGGAAGGACGGTTTCAGGCTCGCCCATGACAACGATGTCAGCGCCAAGCTTTTTCATAGCCGCCAAAGGGGTCACGGAGCCGTGCGGCCCCATGATTATCTTTCGGGCTTTTATTCCGGCAAGAGCTTCCATGAGCTCAAGCGGCACCTTGAGCTCCGGGGGCGGGCACCGCCAGAAAAGATAGCTCGGGGCCGTTGTCACGGCAATGAAGTCAGGGGAGAACTCCTCGACCCTCTCTCTTACTTCCGCGTGGCTGAGCCCTTCCATGTGTGCGTCTATGATTACTGAATCGAAACCCGCGGCTTCAAGAAGCGCCCCTGAGTAACCGAGTTCAAGCGGAAAATGACATTCACGGCAGCCGAAGTAAACGCTGCCCTCAAAATTCCAGTTAGGATTTATAAGGGCGTATCTCATCAGGAGTTTTTCCGCCTTTTTTCAGATAGTAAGGCCGCGCCCGGCCAGCTCAGCGCTCGCCTCATCGACCCTGTCGTGAGCGACGCGGCCTTCGAGCCAGCCTCTGAGCTCCACAAGGCCCTGTTCAAGCGTAACGGACGGCTCGTACCCGAGGACCCTTTTCGCAAGTTCAATGTCAGCGAAACAGTGCCTTATATCCCCTACCCTGTACTTCCCGGCTATCTCAGGGCTTATATCCATCCCGAATATTTTTGAAAGCCGCTCGGCTATCTCCAATATCGTGCAGCTCTGCCCGCTGCCGATGTTGAATGACATGTAATCCGCGGCCCTTGTCTCAAGCGCGAGTCTGCAAGCCCTCGCGATGTCATGGACGCTCACGAAGTCCCTTTTCTGCAATCCATCCTCATATATAAGTGGGGGTCTTTCATTCATGAACCTGGCGGAGAATATGGCCAGCACGCCGGTGTACGGGTTCGAAGAGGCCTGCCTGGGGCCGTAGACATTGAAAAACCTCATGGCAACCGTCGGCATGTTGTAAGCCCTGCCTGCCATGAGGCACATCTTCTCCTGGTCGTACTTGGTAAGCGCGTAAACGGAAGAAAGCGAAGGCTCTTTGGACTCGTCCGTAGGCACAGGGGTAGCGGCGTGTCCGCTTCTGTCCATTACCTCCCATTTCCCTGCCTTTATGGATTCCAGGGCTCTGGCCGCGTTTGCTATCGTAGTCCCGTCAAAAGCCCTGTACAGCCCCTCACCGTAGATGCTCATGCTCGAGGCCACAACGAGCTTTTTGACAGGTTTTTTTATCAGCTCTTCGAGAAGCACGGCCGTGCCGCGGCAATTCACATCGACATACTCGGCTATCTCGTACATCGACTGTCCAACGCCGACTGCCGCAGCCAGATGAAATACCGCGTCAACGCCGTCAAGGGCCTCCTGAACGGCATCGCGGTCCCTGATATCGCCTACGACAAGCTCAACCCTGTCATCGAGGTACTCGGGCCTGGCGCGCTCAGGGCCGTGGACCTGTTCGGTAAGTATATCCAGCGCCCTTACATGGTATCCACTGGCAAGAAGCTCGTCAGCCAGATGAGAGCCTATGAACCCGGCCCCGCCGGTGATTAAAACGCTTTTCACTGTCTGCCTCCTGAAGGGAGTTGGAAATGCATGCGCGAGACTTCTTGAGAACATGGCGCCAGGGCTTGTCAGGGCGCGCCAACTCAAGCTGAGTCAAACGAGACCAGCGGCCGTATAAACAACTTTTGCGCTAATTGTCAGACTTACCGCAGGTAAAAAGGGGGTTGCCTTTGCGTGTCAATCGAAGAAACCGTAACCCCGCGCGCTCACTCGTTGAATGTGAGTTGATGAACAAGGCTTTATCTAAACTTATATCAGGATTCTCCATTGTCAAGGAACACGGGGTGAGGAAGTAATGAGATGCGGATTACGGCAACAGGCCAGCCATCAGTCGCGGATAAAAAATTGAAAATACTTTTCTGAAACAATATTCCGTGTTATAATTGCGTTTGTCATGCAGAATATCTGACGCAGAACTTCCGGCCTTCTTTTCACCATCCGCTGCCTTTCCAAGTTGAGATTCTGCCCCAATCCCCTGACCGGTTTCTGAAATTAAGATTTTTACCGGCTGACAATAATCACCTGAGCTTCTAACGGGAGCGGCTCTGAATCGTACTTTTCTTTGTACGCCTCAGCGCCGCGAAGGCAATGAAGCAGATGGTTTTTCAGCATAGTGCTATAATCTGAGATAGCAGGACAGAATGCCGCACCCTTCAACGCCGCTCCGCGTCATGACATATAATGTTCACAGCTGCACAGGCTCGGACGGCAGGATATCAACCTACCGCGTAGCGGATGTAATAGCTTCATTCGAGCCGGATGTCGTGGCCATCCAGGAGCTCGACTCGGGTCTGGCCAGGACGAACCACGAGCACCAGGCCGCGGAGATAGCCAAACACCTCAACATGGACTTCCATTTCCACCCGTCCATAGAGGTGCAGGAAGGCAGGTACGGCAACGCCATACTGAGCCGCTATCCGCTCAAGCTCGTGCAGGCAGGCTCGCTTCCGTCGCCATGGTGGTTCAGGCCGCTGGAGAAGCGCGGAGCCCTATGGGCCGCGGTTGATTTCGACGGCAGGGAGGTCCAGATCATAAACACTCACTTCGGGCATAACCTTCGAGAGCGGCTCCTGCAGGCGGAAACTCTCCTTGGGGCCGGATGGGCGGCGCACTCGTCATGCAGCCCTCCCCTCGTTGTCTGCGGCGATTTCAACACCCTTCCGATCTCGAGCGTGTACCGAAGGTTCAGAAAGCTTCTGAAAGACGCCCAGCTCTCGATAAAGGGCAGGAGGCCCATGAATACATACCCGAGCCGCTTCCCTGTGGCCAGGATCGACCACATCTTCACGGGAGCGGGAGTCGAGGTAATCGATACGACCGTACCCAGGAACAAGCTCACATGCCTGGCTTCTGACCACCTCCCGCTTATAGCCGAAATCAAAATCCGCTGAATCCCGCTGAGGAGGCTTTCAATGCGCGGTGGCCGGATATTGAAGACGGGCCGTAACTGCTTTGAACTTGCGGAAGTCGCCCAATCAGGCGTCTGCGTGGACGGCGCCGAGTACTACACGGCCTTCTACAACGCGGCGCTGAAGGCCCGCGACTACATCGCCATCTCCGGCTGGCAGTTCGACAGCGAAGTCCTGCTGCTGCGCGGAGACGCGGCCCGGAAAGCCTCCGGCGAGGTGCGGCTCCTTAAATTCCTCGACTCGCTCTGCCGGAAAAACCCCGAGCTTCGCATCTACATACTTGCCTGGGACTTCAGCCTCATCTTCATGCGCGAGCGTGAATGGATGCAAGAGATAGTCTTCAACTGGTCCACCAGCGACCGCCTTTTCTTCAGATTCGACAACAAACACGCCATCGGCGCGAGCCAGCACCAGAAGTTCGTCATCATAGACGGAGCCGCGGCCTTTCTCGGCGGAATGGACTTGTGCGCCGGGAGATGGGACGACCGCTGCCACCGGGCCGTAAACCCGGACAGAGTCAACCCGGACGGAGCCACTTACGCCCCGTACCACGAGGTACAGTCCTACTTCACAGGGGCGCTCGTCGACAGGCTCTCCAGGGTTTTCACGGAAAGGTGGAAGCTGTGCACAGGAAATGAGCTGGTTCTCCCTCCGGGAAGAAGCGGCCAGTACCTGCCGGACGCCTGCGGCACGCTACTGCGCGCGTCCAGCGCCGCGCTCAGCAGGACGATGGGCCAGACCTTCGTGCAGGTAAGGGAGCCGGTAAAAGAGATAAGGGCCCTTTTCGTTGACGCGATCCGCTCGGCCAGACGCCTGGTCTACATCGAAAACCAGTACTTCAGCTCGTACGCGGTTTACAGGGCACTCATGGACCGCATGGAGGACGAGACGGCACCGAAACTCGACATCGTGCTCATCCTGCCGAAGAAGCCCAGCGCGCTCGTCGAAGAGATCTCGGTCGGGCTCCTGCAGGCGAGAATCCTTTCCATCCTGCGGAAGACCGCGCAAAGCAGGGGCCACTCATTCGGGGTCTATTATTCGGCGAGCTTTGACCAGGGCGGCGAAGAAGTGCCAGTATACATACACTCGAAGCTCATGATAGTAGACGACAGCTTCGTGACTATCGGGTCGGCAAACACCACCAACAGGAGCATGGGCCTGGACACGGAAATAAATATCTCCTGGGAGGCGGCGGCCCTGGATTTCAAGCTGATGAGGTCCATAAGAAAGCTCCGGCTCGGGCTTCTCTTCGAGCATATCGGCCCTGACAGGCATATAGAAGCAAAAAGGCTCGCCAGGACAAAAGGTCTGGTGGAGTACCTTGACTTCATCGCCGGCAAGAAGCTCTACAAGCTCCAGAAGCACTCCTTGAGTTCATACTTCGAGGGCAGCGATTTTTTGAAGACAATTGACGAACTGCTCCTCGACCCTGAAAAAGCGGTCATAGAGGAGAATGTTTTCGAAATATTCTCGCCGGATGTAGGGGCCGTGTTCTCGGAGGGGCTGCGGTATCTGAAGAGCTGGATTACAAGAAAGAAGGCCGGATAAAAAAAAGGCCCGGGTCGCAAGACCCGGGCCTTTTAGCATGCTCTTCGTATTATCTTCGGCTCGTTGCCTTCGGCTTGGCCGGGGCCACGGCAACCTTCCTGCCGGAGATGATCGAACGGTGCACCATCTCGATTATTTTCTCGGCGGAATCCCTGGGGACCTCGACAAAAGTGAAGGTCTCAAATATGCTGACGCCTTTTATCATCTGTTTCGGTATATCGGCCCTGCGGGAGATAGCGTCGATTATATCGTTGGCGCGCACGCCCTGCTCTTTGCCTATGGTAAGGAACAGGCGGGCCATGCCAGGGGACGCGCCGGTATCGTTGAGAGACGCGGGCGCCTCCTGCTCAACCGGCTTATCAAAACCCTCGAGCTGGAACTTCAAGAGCGCGGCCAAAGCGTCCTTCGGGTCCATCTTCGCCGAAAGCCTCTCGGCAAGCGCCACGAACTTGTCAAAGTGCTTGTCATCTATGAACTCGTTTATCTTGTCTTCGAGGCTGGTGAGCTTCGCGCCCAGGACTTCTTCCCTGCTCGGGAGCTTGCCCCTTTTAATCTGCGCCTTGGAGACGGACTGTATGAGGCGCAGCTGCCTGTCTTCCCTGGGGGTGACGAAGGTTATGGCCACGCCTTCCCTTCCAGCCCTTCCGGTGCGCCCTATCCTGTGGACATATGACTCGGGGTTCTGCGGTATGGAGTAGTTTACGACATGCGAGATGCTGCTGATATCGAGGCCCCTGGCCGCGACATCGGTAGCGACAAGTATGTCGACTCTGCCGTCGCGGAACTTTTTGAGGACGGCCTCCCTCTGTGCCTGGGTGTAGTCCCCGTGCATGGCGTCAGCCCCATAGCCTCTGAGTCTCAAGTGCTGCGAGACCTCGTCCACCTCCCTCTTCGTATGGCAGAAGACAAGATAGATGCCCTCTGAGCCGAAGTCGACGAGCCTGCAAAGCGCGTCAAGCTTGTCGGCGTTGCGCACTTCGTAGACTATCTGGCTTATCTTGGGGGCTGTGAGCGTGTCTGTAGCGATGCGGATGCGCTCGGGGGACTTCATGTGGCGCTTGGATATCTTCAGGATCTCTTCGGGCATGGTCGCCGAAAAAAGAAGCGTCTGCCTTGTTTCGGGCGTTGTTTTCAATATCTTCGTGATGTCTTCCACGAAACCCATGTCAAGCATCTCATCGGCCTCGTCGAGGACGACTATCTTGACTTCCTTGAGCGAAAGGGTCCTTCTCTCTATATGGTCGAGGACTCGTCCCGGGGTGCCGACTACGACATGCACGCCCTTGGCGAGCGCCTTTATCTGCCTTTCAATGGAAGTGCCTCCGTAGACCGGCAGGGCATATACCTTCTTGTTCTTTCCGAGCTTGTTCATCTCCTCGGCGGCCTGCATGGCCAGCTCCCTCGTGGGAGCGAGAACTATCGCCTGCACCGAGTTTATCTGCCTGTCCACCTTTTCGATGATCGGTATGCCGAAGGCGGCCGTCTTTCCGGTGCCGGTCTGGGCCTGCCCTATGACATCCTTGCCCATCAAGAGCACGGGGATGGTCTTCGCCTGTATGGGCGTGGGCTCCTCAAAGCCCATCGAGAGGATGGACTTCAACATTTCGCTGGATAGTCCGAAATCCTCGAAACTCTTCTTTTCCTTGCTTTCCAATTTACAGTCTTCTCCTTTGTGCGCCTTATGATTGCTAATTGGCCAATATAACACAAAGGAGTGCCGTTGTGGAGAAAAAAAACCCGTTCAGAAAGCCTGGCAAAAAGAGCGCATGGGCCATTGGTTCAAAACTGTTCGGGGCCGGTTCAGATGAGGTTGGAAGACACGGCTGCTATGAGGAAGAGGGCGGCTGTGAGGAGCGCCAGTATCTCGCCGATTCTTGTTATCTTCATTTTGAATACCTCCTTGAAACTTTCAGGAAAACAGCAGAGACCCGTTCATGCCCTCAACCCCAGGCAAGGGGCCTCCGAGTGTTTTCCTTGCGGACCGTCAGATGATCACCGCCGCTACGATAGCTACCATCACGGCCACATTTGCGATTACATCCCAGATTCCCTGTTCCTTCATTTTTCCACCTCCATAAGGGCTGTCCGCCCTGGCCTTAACTCCATTATGCACATAAAAAATTAAACGGTAATTAAGACAGTGCGTTTTCGCGAAAGCCTCAAAACGCTCAAAAGCCGGATACGGAAATGGCAATTACCAGCACGACCGCTATGTTGAGAAGTACTTCTATCAAGGCGTTTAAATCGCACTTGAAAGCCCCGGGCGCAAAGCCGCAAGGGTTCTTCGACTCATCAGTGGATTTCGATTTCACCTCTGCCCTCCTGGCCCACAGCCTGCCTCCGATGCTTCTGCCATTCATTTTCATCATACCTCCCCGGGGACTCGGCCCCATCATTCGGAAAGGATTGTACCCGCAAGGTTAGCCGATGGCAGTGCTTCCGGTCACCCACTGAAAAAGCGTGCGGGGAGGCCGTTTTACGGCCTCCCTGACGGAGGTAAGTGAGCGGGGCAGCTGTTTTTGCGGAATTGGAAGGGTGTGAAAACAGCCGGGACAATTTCAGCCGCGGCCAGGTGATTGGTTATTAGAGAGAGACCTTGATAAGAGTCGATACGACCGCCAGGGCCACTACAAGGTTTATTGTTATCTCGATCAGGTTGTCTTTCGTCTTTTCCATGCTCGCCTCCTTAATGCGTTGTTTACGCTTCCCATTATACTCACCAGAGATTAAGGGGGTATTAAGGCAAAAAAGAAAAACTGGTCTGTCATATGCCGGACTGGGACTTCATAAGGAAGCCCGCTGGATTTTTTTAAAAGCCGCCCCTGAAATTAAATACGCCCGGAAGGCAATCATGGGCTTCCGGGCGCATTTCGGGGTAAACGCTTTAACTTGTGGAAAGGAGTACCCCAGGCATCTATCGTCGTCTGGTAACGGCCCTGGCACCGTCCGTCCGTTACAGAGACCATTTTACATATCAAAGATTAAAGAAAGATTAGACACCCTGCCCTTTTCCAGTTGAGGAGAATATCCGGATTGTTTCAGGGTCGATGGCATCAGGTATTTCGCCGTAACATCGACGGTCTTAAGCCAGGGGCGTCCATGCGTGAGCACTGTCGTTGAAATAAAAAGAGCCGGGAGCGCGGGCAGCGCTCCCGGCAAAGGGGGGTTAAAAAGGCTTCTGCGACCGATAGCCTTGATAAAAACTTTAGCAGGGTATGGCGGGTTGTCAAATTTTTTTCCAGAAAAAAATATAAAGTCAAAACGATTTACACAACTCAGAACAGTTTATCAAATCCGGAACGGATTGAACTTGTCGTTGTTTTTAAACTCGCCTTCCGGAATACCAGCCCATGGCGGTCATTTCACATTGACCCTTTTTACTCCCACCGGTCTCCAGGCAGGTGATATTACCCCCGTGTCGTCCCCGCCGCCGGCGCCCTCGTCCATGAGCGTCCCCCATGTGACGGTGTAATCGCCGAATGATCTGTTGACCGCGTCCATTGCCTCAAGGAGTTTCTCGCGCCGCCTGTCCTCCTCGAAAAGAGCCAGCTGGCCTACGCCTTTGGCTATCCCGGAGAGGGAGACGCCCAGGAGCCTCACGGCCGTCCTGAGCCTCATGGCCTCCAATATGTACAGCGCCGCCGCGTATATGGCGCGGGTGTCGTTCGTATGGCTGGCCAGGGTCTTCTGCCGGGAGAAGGTATAAAAATCAGGGTACCTTACTGTCAGGCAGACCTTGCTGCCCTTGAGGCCGTGCTCCCTGGCCCTCGCGCCGACCATCTCGGAGAGCTTCAGGATATACTTTTTTATAATCGCTTTTTCGGATATGTCGGCAGGCAGGGTCGTGGAGTGGCCGACGCTTTTGGCCTCTTCTTCCTGCCCTATGGGCACGACCTCGCTCGAGTAAATGCCCTGGCCCATGAGCCTGAGCCGCTCGCCTATTATGCCGAAGCGTTCACGCAGGATGCCCGCCGGAAACCTCCCAAGCTGGCCGCAAGTCCTGACGCCCATCCTGCCGAGATGCTCGGTGAGCCTGGGGCCTATGCCCCAGAGCTCGTTCACTGGAAGGTCTTCGAGCAGCCTGGGTATCCCGGCCTCGTCGATTATCACCAGGCCGTCGGGCTTTTGCATGTCGGATGCGAGCTTGGCAAGGAGCTTATTGGGCGCTATGCCTATCGAGCAGGTAAGGCCGACTTCTTCCCTTATTCTCTCCTTTACGGCCCTTGCCAGCCCCTCGGCGGAGCCGAACGGCGACAAACAGCCTGTTATGTCGATGAACGCCTCGTCTATCGAGTAGGCCTCGACCATAGGGGAAAAAGTCTTCAATACCTCGAGTATGCGCACCGAGGCGTCTATGTACTTCCTATTGTTGCCTATGACGAATATCAGGGAGGGGCATGCCCTTGCGGCCTCGAACCTGTTCATGCCGGTCTTCACGCCGAACTTTCTGGCCTCGTACGAGGCCGTCGTCACGACCGTCCTTTTAGCCGAGCCCACGACCGCTATGGGTTTGCCCCTGAGGGCCGGGTTGCATCTTTGCTCAACCGAGGCGAAAAAGGCGTTCATGTCAACATGCAGTATCAGCCTCACTCGGACGCCTCGATGGACCATCTCATGCTTGCCTGATTGTAGACCAGCTCAAAAAGGGACGCGCCGTCCGTCACCGAGAAATGGAGTATGGAGGAACTTCCCTCCCTCGAAGACCAGGTGTGGGTCACTTCCGTTATCGCGAAAAGGCGTCCTCGCCACCTGAACTTGACCGGCTTGACGCCCTTGTCAAAGACGGCTATCACCTTTATATCTTCCTTTATGCTTTCAGCCATACCAGTTGAATTCCCTAACTATTTTTCTATGCGCCTTATGACGGATATGACCTTGCCCGCGATAGCGAAGTCCTCGCTTCCGGTAACCCGTATGGGGTTCATGGAAGGGTTTTCAGGCCTGAGCACGATATCATCCCCGTCGCGCAAGAAGGTCTTTACGGTGGCCTCCCCGTCTATGAGCGCCACGACGATGTCGCCTGCCGAGGCGTCCGGCTGGTGGCGCACGACCACGAAATCGCCGTCGGCTATCCCGGCGTTTATCATGCTCTCCCCTTCGACCTTCAGGACAAAGGCGTCTTTGCACTTGAAGAACTTCTCGTCGAGCACGACCTGGCCGACTATGTCCTCGACCGCGAGAGACGGCTCGCCTGCCCTCACCCTTCCTGCTATCGGTACGGATACGCCGCCCACTGCCCTGCTGCCTTCCAGAAGCTCCACGCCCCTTGAATAGGCGGCCTTCCTCTTTATGAAGCCCTTTTTCTCGAGGGCATCGAGGTGCTTTGCCGCGTTCTGCGGGCCCTTTATGCCGAACCGGGCGCAGATCTCCCTCAGGGACGGCGGAAAGCCGCTTTCACGGATGAACTCTCGAAGAAAATCGAGTATTTCTTTCTGGCGTTGTGTGAGGTGGTTATCCATAGGGTAACATTTGTTACCCTAAAGAATAATCCAGATGATAATGGAAGTCAAGAACAGGAATTTGCCATGCGGAAGTCTAGGACCAAGCGCAACGGTTTTATTGTTTGTCTTGCCTTATTATCGTGCCCAGCTTCAAACGCTTGACATGATATTTGCCTTCATAATCAGGCAACATTAAAAGACTGTTCCGAGCGTACAGAATGCCCATTTCGGGGGACTGCTGGAGGAAGACGATATCGCCAGCCTCTACTTTAAGCCTTGTTCTCGCGGTATTTTCAGCCAGTGAAAATATCTCATGCTCCCCCGGAGACAGGTTAAAATAAATATGCTGCACTCCCCTTGTATAGCCCATCTCGGAAGTAGCCGCTGTATCATCGACAAACACATTGAACCTGATAAGTGTGCCAATCGCGGATGGCCGGACGACATAGACCAGGGCCTTCCCTTCCTCAGGCGACTTAGGCAACACAAAATCGGCTATATCGGCCTGCATTTCGGCAGGCTGCGGCAGCGTGGCGCATCCGGCAGATAAGACAAGGATAGCTAACAAAATCATGCGGAACAAAGTTTTCCTCATGGGGTCACCTTCATCATTTTGATTTTTGCGGGGAGAGCTTAACACGGCCGAGCGCCGTTGGAAAGCTGTGCTTTCGGACAGCTATGGCTCGCTCTTTACTCTATTCAGGTGTTGCTGCGGTTTTACCATTGTCAGCGGCAGACGGCTGTTCCTCGACAGAGGCGGCCTCCGTGGTCGTGCTCGCCTCAGCGGTAGTATCTATGGAAGAAGAAATATCGATTGCGGCCTCAGCCTGTATCTCCTCGAATTCGGGTATGGCTATGCCGCGCCTGACCATTATCCTGTAGATGACATTCGCCCTATTGGCGACAAACCTCTGGTCCCCTGAGGCGTTAAGCCTCCTCGGGTTAGGCAGCACGGCCGCAAGCCTCGCGGCTTCCATTGCGGTAAGCTGGGAAGCCGATTTCCCGAAGTGGTGGCGCGAAGCGGCCTCTACGCCGAATATCCCATCACCCCACTCGGCGACATTCAGATAAAGCTCGAGTATGCGCCTTTTGGAAAGCGAACGCTCCAGCTTCCAGGTGATCACCGCTTCCCTTATCTTCCTTATTGGAGACTTCGTGGGGGTAAGAAAGAGGTTCTTGGCGAGCTGCTGGCTTATGGTAGAGCCTCCCGCCTTGAACTTCCCGGCCTTGAGGTCTTTCTCTATTGCCTTCTGGATGGCTTCGACATCAAAGCCCTCGTGCTGCCAGAACTTGTCGTCCTCGGCGATTATGGCCGCCTTGGCCATGTACGGAGAAATCCGGGAGTACGGTACCCAGACATGGTTGACCTTGCGCTTTTTCTTTTTGGTGGCCCACTCCGCTTCCCTGTACTCCATCATGGCGCTCTTTTTCGGGTTCTCTTTCGCGAGATGAGAGACACCGGGAATGAACGCGAGATATAGCACCAAGAGTATCGAGGCGAATATGAGTAATGCGTATAGGGATCTTTTCATATTGAAAGTTTCTGATTGATGCTCGATTATTGAAAAATCCCGCCATGAACTTCCCCCTTTCCGTGAGGGGGATTATCTGCCTTGAGGTTAATCTCCCCTATTCCCTCTTTAGAAAAGAGGGGGACCGCTCAATGGCTTCGGGGCCCTTTTTCTCAAGCAAGAAAAAAACCCGCAAAAAAAATCTGCGGGCTTTTGTATATATCAGTTCAAAATTTCAGGCCTGTGCCTTTTCAGTCTTTCCAAAGAACTCTTCGGCAAGCGCCTGGCAGTCCTCGACAAGAACGCCCGTTGCCTTGGCGCCCTTTTCCGAAAACTTCGAAGGCTTGCCTTCGGCCCCGCTCCGGTAAAGTACAAACGGCACCGGGTCTGAGGTGTGGGTCTTTATGGCAACCGGGGTCGGGTGGTCGGGAAGCACGAGCACAGAGATGTCGCCGAACCTGGCCGCGCCCTTCACGACAGGGCCGACTATCTTCTCGTCAAAGTCCTCTATGGCACGGAGCTTGTCCTTGAGGCTGCCGTTGTGTCCAGCCTCGTCAGGGGCTTCGACATGGACGCAGACAAAGTCCTTTGCCTCAAGGGCCTTTAACGCCGCCTCAGCCTTACCAAAGTAGTTGGTGTCGATGTAGCCGGTCGCTCCCGGCACATTTATGACCTCGAGCCCGGCGTATATGCCTATGCCCTTCATGAGGTCGACCGCAGATATTATCGAGCCCTCCATCCCGAACCGCTCCCTTAGAGTTGGCATTGCCGGAGCGCTGCCCTGCCCCCAGAGCCAGATGGAAGTAGCGGGCTTCTTTCCAGCCGCGACCCTCTTCTTGTTCGTGGGGTGGTCCTTCATCACGGACCAGGAAAGCTCCATGAGGCGGGTAAGCTTATCAGCGCGCTCGCCCTTGGGCAGCCACGGGGCTATCGCCCTGTCGGATATGTCGTGCGGCGGGGTGGTCTTCAAGTCCTTTGCCCCGTCCTTCCAGACCATGAGGTGCCTGTAGCTCGTACCGGGATAGAACCTTACGCCCTCTGACTTTAAAGCCTCATCGAGCGACAGGACAATCTCGCGCGCGTCTTCAGTCGTGATGTGGCCTGAGCTGTAATCGCCCATGATGGTCTCGCCGTCTTTTTCAATGAGCGTGACGAGGTTGCACCTGAAGGCTATGTCAGTGGGGCCGAGCTTCACACCGATTGAAGCCGCCTCTAAGGGGGCCCTGCCGGTGTAGTACTTCCTCGGGTCGTAACCCATGACGCTCAGGTTGGCGACATCACTGCCCGGAGAAAAACCCGGAGGCACGGTCCTGAAAAGGCCGTACCAGCCGCTGCCCGCGAGCGAGTCCATGTTCGGAGTTTTGGCGACATCGAGCGGGGTCTTTCCGCCGAGTTCTGCCATGTCGCTGTCGGCCATTCCGTCGCCGATCAGGATTATATATTTCATTGGAAGTACCTTATCAGTTTTTTTCAGGCTGTTCAAAAAGCTTCATATGCAAGGCGTCGAGGAGCGAGGAACGAGGCGTACTCTGTTTGTACGCCGCAGTTACGAGCATTGCAGCCAACGACGCAGATGGACTTTTTGAGCAGCCTGTGTCAGAAGCCCATGATTTTAAGTATCTTCGCCGTATCCGCAGGCACCTTTATCGGCTTCTCCGATGACTTCAACGCAATGTCCGGGTCTTTCAGGCCGTGGCCCGTAAGCGTGCACACGATAGTGTCCCCGTCATGCAGGGCGCCTTCTTTTTTCATCTTGATGACGCCCGCGACGGAAGCAGCCGAAGCCGGTTCGCAGAAGACGCCTTCTCTTGCGGCAAGGAGTTTGTAGGCCTCTATTATCTCATCGTCAGTCACCGAGTTTATGACGCCGCCGCTTTCATCCCTGGCCTTCAATGCCCCGTCCCAGCTCGCCGGGTTGCCTATCTTGATGGCGGTGGCGAGCGTCTCAGGGTGCTCGACCGGGTGGCCCAGGACTATCGGGGCCGCGCCCTCTGCCTGAAAGCCCATCATCTTCGGCAGGTTCGATATTATGCCTTCAGCGTAATACTGCTTGTAGCCCTTCCAGTACGCGGTTATGTTCCCGGCGTTGCCTACCGGCAGAAAGTGATAAGTAGGCGCGTGTCCGAGGTGCTCGCATACCTCGAAAGCCCCTGTCTTCTGCCCTTCTATCCTGAACGGGTTTATCGAGTTGACCATCTTTATGGGATAGTCCCGGGTTATCTCTTTGACTATCTCAAGGGCCTCGTCGAAGTTGCCCTTTATCTGCAGCACCATGGCCCCATGCATTATCGCCTGCGAGAGCTTGCCCATGGCGATGGCTCCGTCCGGCACGAGGACAAAAGCCTTCATGCCGGCCTTTGCGGCGTAGGCGGCCGCGGCAGCCGAGGTGTTGCCGGTAGAGGCGCATATTATCGCCTCAGCGCCCTCTTCCCTGGACTTGGACACGGCCATTGTCATGCCCCTGTCCTTGAAAGAGCCCGTGGGGTTCAGGCCCTCGAACTTCAGCATGAGCCTCAGGTCGCCAAAGATGTCCTTGAGGTTGACACACTCCACAAGAGGCGTGTTGCCCTCCAGCAGGGTCGTGATGGCGTCATCTTTTATCTCCGGGAGAAAATCCCTGAACTCCCTTATTATGCCTCCCCAAAGGCCTTTCCTAGTTAGCTGCACCGAGGTTCTCCTCTATCCTGATGTATACCGGTTTTTCGTGTATGGTGTCCATTTGTTCTATCTCGGCGAGGGCCGCCATAAGCTCTTTTTCAACCGCGTGATGCGTGAGTATCACGAGGGCAACCGACCCGCCTATTTTCCTGTCCCGCTGTATGACCGACGAGATGCTTATGTTGTGGCGGCCCAGCACCCCGGATATGTTCGAGAGCACGCCGGGCTTGTCAGCCGCCAGAAAGCGCATGTAATAGGGTATCTCAAGGGAGTCTGTCTCCTTGATAGTGACTTCCCTTACCGCGCTGTCCGAATACGATAGCGCCGGAATTCTGTGCGCGGCCCCGGTATTGATATTTCTCGCTATGTCCATGAGGTCCGCTACGACAGCGCTCGCCGTCGGCATCATACCCGCGCCCATGCCGTAGAGCATGACCGGGCCGACCGCGTTGCCCTTCAAATAAATGCCGTTGAACGCTCCGTCTATGTTAGCGAGCGGATGGTTGGCAGGTATCATTGTCGGGTGAACCCTCGCCTCTACGCGGCCGTCTATCGATTTCGTAATAGCAAGGAGCTTTATCCTGTAGCCGAACTCCTTTGCGAACTTTATGTCGAGCTGGTTTATCCTTGATATGCCTTCTGTGTAGATGTCCTTCAATCCGATATAGGTGCCGAAGGCAAGGTTAATGAGTATAGCGAGCTTATGGGCCGTATCTATGCCCTCTACATCATAGGTCGGGTCAGCCTCTGCGTAGCCCTTTTCCTGGGCTCTCCTCAATACGTCCTCGAACTTGCCGCCCTCGTTCGTCATCTTCGAGAGTATGTAGTTGGCGGTGCCGTTTATGATTCCGTATATCGACTCTATCCTGTTTGCGGCGAGCCCTTCCCTTAATGCCTTTATGACGGGTATGCCGCCGCCCACGCTCGCTTCAAAACCGATGTCTACGCCTTTTTCAGAGGCCTTTTTAAATATCTCTTTGCCGTGGGTCGAAAGGAGCGCCTTGTTGGCGGTAACGACATGCTTGCCGCTCCCGATCGCGTCCATTATGAAATCCTTGGCAATGCCGGTGCCACCGACGAGCTCGATAATGATCGATATCTCCGGGTCGTTTATGAGATCCATCGCGTCGGTGGTCAGGACGCCTTCGTCGAGTTTCACTCCCCTGTCGCGGGTCGTGTCCCTGTCAGCTATCCTCTTCAACACCAGCTCGCAGCCGAGCTTGTCCTTTATGACGGAGGCGTTCTCCTTCAGCACCCTTACGACACCTGTGCCTACGGTGCCGAAACCTATGAGCCCGACATTTATGCGCTTCACTGTTTTCATGCCCTCCGTGCGGGCGTATTCCTTCTCAGCAATAGTCATCAGCCGACAACCTTCATATCCGGGGTCTCGAGCGCCTTCTTTATGCACTTGGCGGCCTGGCGTACCCTGTGCTCGTTTTCCACGAGCGCGAGCCTTACATAGTCGTCACCGTACTCGCCGAAGCCTATGCCCGGGGAGACCGCGACCTTTGCCTTGTTCAGGAGGAACTTCGAGAACTCTATGGACTTCATCTCCCTGAACTGCTCGGGTATCTTGGCCCACACGAACATCGTGGCCTTGGGTTTTTCTATCTCCCAGCCAGCCTTGCCGAAGCTGTCGACGAGGGCGTTCCTCCTCACTTCGTAAATCTTGCACATCTCGGAGACGCACTCCTGCGGGCCGTTCAAAGCTATTATTCCGGCTATCTGTATGGGCTGGAACATGCCGTAGTCGAGATAGCTCTTCATCCTCGTCAGAGCACCTATAAGCCTCTTGTTGCCGACGGCGAAGCCTACCCTCCAGCCGGGCATATTGTAGCTCTTGGAGAGCGTGAAGAACTCCACGCCCACATCCTTCGCGCCCGGTATCTCAAGGAAGCTCGGCGCCTTGTAGCCGTCAAAAACTATATCGGCGTAGGCCAGGTCATGGACGACCATGAGGTTGTTCTCCTTGGCGAAGTCCACGACCTTCACGAAAAATTCCCTGTCAACGCACTCAGTCGTCGGGTTGTGCGGGAAGTTCAGTATGAGGAGCTTCGGCTTGGGCCAGGTCTGCTTAACGGCCTTCTGAAGCTCGTCAAAAAAATCGACCCCCGGCAGAAGAGGTATGCTCCTGACATCGCCGCCAGCGATGATGACCGAGTAGGTATGTATCGGGTATGTCGGGCTCGGGACGAACGCGACATCCCCGGGGCCTATTATCGCCATGGCCAGGTGGGCGATACCCTCCTTTGAGCCGATGGTGGCGACAGCTTCGGTCTCAGGGTCTATATCGACATTGTAGCGCCTCTTGTACCAGTCGGCTATGGCGCAGCGCAGCTTGTATATGCCCCTTGAAGCCGAGTACCTGTGGTTCCTCGGGTTCATGGAAGCCTCTATGAGCTTGTCCACTATGTGCTTCGGGGTGGGCTGGTCCGGGTTGCCCATGCCGAAATCGATTATGTCCTCACCCCTTTTGCGGGCCTGGACCTTGAGGTCGGTCACTATGTTGAAAACATAAGGCGGAAGCCTTTTAATCCTGTGGAACTCTTCCATCGTGGACACCTTCGGTTGACTTGATTATGGGTGATTCAGTTCGTCTATAAGCTTTTCGGCGTTATAAGAGCTTCGTACAAAAGGCCCGGAGTACACATGGCGCAGGCCCAAACTTTTGCCGAACTCTTCATATTCCTTGAAGACTTCGGGCTCTATGTACTCCCTCACCTCAAGGCTCTCTCTCGTCGGCCTCAGGTACTGCCCTATTGTAACGGCATCAACACCCGCGGCCTTGAGGTCTTTCAAGACCTCCCTCACCTCTGAAGGCGTCTCCCCGAGCCCCACCATTATGCCTGACTTGGTGATGATCCCGGCTGCCTTCGACCTCTTCAACACCTCAAGCGAACGAACATAATCTGCCTGGGGGCGCACGAGCGAGTAAAGGGAAGGGACTGTCTCGAGGTTGTGGTTGAAGATGTCGGGGCGGGCCTCGAGGACGACTGCCAGAGCCCCTTCGTCACCCCTGAAATCAGGGGTCAGGACCTCTATCAAAATGGAAGAAATGTTATCCCGTATCGCCTTGATTGTCAAGGCAAATTGGCCCGCTCCGCCGTCCGGAAGGTCGTCCCTCGTGACCGATGTTACGACCACATGCTTGAGGCCCAATTCCTTCGCCGTGATGGCTATGTTCATCGGCTCATCAGTGTCAACGGCAAGGGGGTGGGCCTTCTTGTCCACCGAACAGAACCTGCATTTTCGGGTGCAGACATCGCCCAATATCAAAAAGGTAGCCGTAGGCTTGGAAAAGCACTCGCCGATATTCGGACACCTCGCGGACTCGCAGACCGTGTGGAGGTTCCTCTTACGGAGTATTGATTTCATCTCGTGGAGCGCGCCCAGCGGCCCCAGAGTTTTTTTTGCCCAGGAAGGGAGTCTTTTCATAAGTAAAAGCAGGGAAAAACCCTGAAAAAAGTAAGTTAAAGGATATCATTTTGGAAATGGAAATACAACAAAACTCAACCAGGCCAGGCGGTCAGGTGACAGCCCCCTCTGCCTGCCTGGAGGCGGATAACCACCTGAAAAGATTAAATATCCTGCCGCCAAGACCTGCGCCTTCCCGTACAAATCAGGTTGACTTAAAAATCAGATATTTTTTCTGAAGTCAAGGAAGGGCGGAAATAAAAGGCGCAGCATATATGTGAATATGTGAGCATTTTTATTTACGCCCTGACGCAGAGGTCAGGAAAAAGAGCGATTTTTTTAGAAAAAAACCCCTCAGGCGCAACTGGAGCGAAGCTCCCTTATTGAGCCTTCAGGGTATATTGTACGAAGATGCCTGTATCTGTAAATTAGGAGAGCTTCGGGAAGATATCCTTTTCAGAAAGCATCTGTAATTTAAGGGGGAACGCAAAAAAAAACCGTGCTTATGCCAGTTCTGCCCTCATTCAGCCTTCTGCGCCGTCTTGAGCCTGGCCTGCCTCTCCTTCTCCTTTTTCCCGGAGCACTCGGGGCACGCGAACCTTTTTTCGTGCTTTACGGTAAGCCTGTCATATTCCCTGTCAAGAGCCACCCTCGTGACCGAAGAGGTCTCCTTTCCGCAGAAATCACACTTTAACATAGTCCTCACCTTCTTTCCTGTATACGCTTCTGGGCCTTAGCCCGGATCTTTCGAGAACACCATTAGCCTCTTCAAACGCGCCGTCCCTGACTGAAATAACAAGCCCGCATGACGCGTCAAGTGCCTTTGGGACAGGAAGGAGCCTGAAGGGCACATCGGCTTTTTTCAGTATCTCCTCAGCCTTCAATGCCTTGTGAGGAGAACCGAAGCCCAAAATGTATTCCATTAACCGAAAATAACACGATTACCCGGCTCAGGCAAGTGGGGAAATAAAATATCTCCTACGAAATGCAGGTCTTTTCTCACCACCCCTCCTTGGCCGGGTGAAATTCTGGGAATCTTTTTCACCCCCACCCAGCCTCTCAGTCAAATGTGGAATCAGGAGTTGATCATGCCTTGAAAAGGCAGCTCTAAAAATTAGATATTTTTTCTGAAATCAAGGAAGGGTGAAAATAAAAAGCGCAGCATATATGAAAATATGTGAGCATTTTTATTTTCGCCCTGACACAGAGGTCAGGAAAAAGAGCAATTTTTAGTGGCAAGCCCGGAATAAAAAAAAGCCCGCTGGCCTTCAGGCCAGCGGGCTTGCGATTTACCGGAGGCGGCTTATACAGACGCCAGTTTTGTTTTGTAAAACGGGAACCTGACGCACAGTTCCTTTACCTCGGCCTTTATCGCCTCGAGGGCGGCTTCATTGCTCCTGTTCTGCAAAGCCCTATCTATGAACCCGGCGATGAGCTTCATCTCGGGCTCTTTCATGCCCTTTGTAGTGGCAGCTGGTACGCCCACCCTGATGCCGCTGGTGACGAACGGGCTCCTGGTCTCAAAGGGTATCGTGTTCTTGTTGACCGTGATTCCGGCCTTGCCAAGGGCCTCTTCGGCTTCTTTGCCGGTTATGTCCTGCTTGGTCAAATCCATGAGCATGAGGTGATTGTCGGTTCCGCCGGACACCAGGCTGTAATCCTTGGCCACAAGCTCCTCTGAAAGGATCTTTGCGTTCTTCAAAACCTGCGTCTGATAAGCGGTGAACGACGGCAGGAGAGCCTCTTTGAAGGCGACCGCCTTGGCCGCTATGACGTGCATGAGCGGGCCGCCCTGGATGCCAGGGAATATCTGCTTGTCAACGGCCTTGGCGAACTCTTCACGGCACATAATCATGCCGCTTCTCGGGCCGCGAAGGGTCTTGTGCGTGGTCGTGGTCACGAACTCGGCATAAGGCACCGGGCTCGGGTGCAGGCCGGTTGCGACAAGCCCGGCTATATGGGCTATGTCGACCATTACCTTCGCGCCAACCTCGTCGGCTATTTCCCTGAACGCCTTGAAGTCTATGACTCTCGGGTAGGCGCTGGCGCCGACCACGATGAGCTTGGGTTTGTTTTCTTTCGCAAGCGACCGCACCTGGTCCATGTCGAGGCGCTGGTTGTCGGGGCGCACCCCGTAAAATACGATGTTATAGAGCTGGCCGGAGAAGTTCACCGGGCTTCCGTGCGTAAGATGGCCGCCGTGGGAAAGGTTCATGCCCATGACAGTGTCTCCGGGCTTTACAGTGGCGAGATAAACTGCCATGTTGGCCTGCGAGCCGGAGTGGGGCTGGACATTCACATGGTCCGCGCCGAAAAGCTTTTTCGCCCTCTCTATGGCGAG
>Ga0154366_117_pt2 | contig 50423 bp, 54 predicted proteins | sample RifGroA2_FD_115894 | JGI IMG/M metagenome (GOLD analysis project Ga0154366, IMG submission 115894) | Deltaproteobacteria bacterium GWA2_54_12
CGCCATACAGCATTCGTCCTTTGACCCTGCGGAGTTGAAAAAGGAGCTCGAAGTCGTCCTCGAAGAGATACGGATGAACGAGGACAACCCCGGAAGGAGGCTCTTCAAATCGCTCCTGGGCACTTCATTTACAACGCACCCGTACGGGCGGCCCGTCATAGGGTATGTCGATACGGTCAAGACCTTCACAAGGAAGGACATCCTGAGCTTCTTTAAAAAGTGGTATGTCCCCAACAACATGGTGCTCGTCATAGTCGGAGATGTCGACCACGATGAAGCTTTGAAGGCCATAAAAGACTCATTTAAGGGCTTCAAGTCCGCGCCGGAGCCGCACAAAAAAAGGGCGGTCGAGCCGAAGCAGAAGGACCTGAAGACCGGCGTATTCGCGATGCAGGTGCAGGACGCGCAGCTCGGCATGACCTTTCACATACCGTCCGTAAAAAACGACGACACCTACGCCATAGATGTCATGGAGAGCATTCTCTCCGGCGGCGAGACTTCGCGCCTGTACAAAAAGCTCAAGCTCGAAGACGAACTTGTGCACGGGATATCGGCCTACTCCATGTCCCTGAAAAACCCCGGGCTCTTCTTCGTCACCTCCATGCTCAAGCCAGAAAATATCGGGCAGACCATTACCAATTCTCTGGAAGTCATGCAGAGGCTTGGGGCCGAAGGCCCTGACCACGAAGAGCTTCAAAGGGCCAAGTTCAACATGGAAAGCTCATTCGTCTACTCGAGGGAGACCATGGACGGCCTTGCCGGGAAGCTCGGCTTCTTCGAGGTCAACCTTGGAGACTACGCCTTTGAAAAGAAATATATCGAGAACATAAGAAAGGTCACGCCTGACGATGTCAAAAGGGTGGCGTCTAAATATCTGACCCCGGAGAACATGACCGTCTCCGTACTGATGCCATTGGGAAGAGAAGGCGAAATCACCAAAGACGGCCTTGCCGCAAGCGTTAAGACCGCTCAGGAGGCAAGCGCAAAGACAGTCAAAAAGGCGGCTGAAGAAGGCCGCACGACAAAGACGGTCCTAGAAAACGGCATGACCCTCATCGTAAAAGAGGTCCATTCAAACCCGACGGTAGCCTTCTACGCCACTTTTCCGGGCGGGCTAAGGTTTGAGGAACGGGCCAAAAACGGCGTCGGCAGCTTCACTGTGGGGATGCTCACCAGGGGCACCGTGAAGATGACCAGGGAAGAACTCTCAAAGGAGTTAGAGGACATGGCAGGCGGCGTTGGGGGCTTTTCCGGCTGGAACTCAACCGGAGCCTCGGGCAAGTTCCTTTCAATGTTCTTTGACAAGGGGCTCGCTACCCTCGCCGATATCCTGATGAACCCTGTATTCCCCGAGAAGGAAATAGAAAAGCTCAGGGCCGATACCCTCGCGGCAATAGCGCGCCAGGAGGACAACCTTTCCGGGTACACTTTCAAGCTCCTGTACCAGGAGCTGTATGATGTGCACCCGTACGGCATGCAGACAATCGGCACAAAAGAGTCGATAAGCGCGCTTAAAAGAGACGACCTCCTCAACCATCACAAGAGCTTTTTCGTGCCGGACAGGATGGTGCTGACCATCGTCGGGGACATTGACTCCGAGTACGCCAGAGAGAAAGTCTCCGAACTTTTTGCCGGATTCAATCGCGGCTCCGCTCCCCTGCCCTACCCGCCTGAAGACAGGCCAGAGACAACGATAGAAAAGACCGGGGCCGTGAAAGAAAAGGAGCAGACGCATGTAGGCATCGGCTTCAACGGCACCACGATAGGCACTGACGACAGCTACGCACTGCGGGTAATGGCGGATGTCCTTTCAGGACAGGGCGGAAGGCTTTTCATAGAGCTGAGGGACAGGAAGTCGCTGGCCTACACCGTAAGCGCCTTTTCTAAAGAGGCGGTCGACCCGGGCATGATCGGCGCTTACATCGCAACCGCCCCCGAAAAGAAGGACGAGGCAGTCCAAGGCCTGCTTGACGAGTTCAGGAAGCTTCGGACCGAGCCTGTATCAGAAGAGGAACTCACCAGGGCCAAGAGTTCTATCATAGGAAACTACGAGATAGCGCTCCAGTCTGTCTCCAGCCAGGCAACCGACATGGCTAACAACGAGCTCTACGGCCTCGGGTACGGCTTCTCGAAAATCTACCCGGAAAAGATACAGGCCGTCACAGCCGAAGATGTCATGAGGGTCGCGCAGAAGTACCTCGACCTTGACGCCTATGTCATCTCCATAGTAGGCCCGAACGGAGGAGCCCCGAAAGCACAGTAAACTCTTTAAACGGAAAAGGCCCGGCAGAGAAATCTGCCGGGCCTTTTTTATTTTGGCCATTTGCGAGGAGCGGCTTTAAGCGACGAAGCAATCTCCAGGTGTTTGATTTAACTAAAGACGAGATTGCTTATCTCGCCCCATCCCTGGGGCTCGACCCTTCGGGCCTTCTCGCTCACGCTCGAAGTTCAATTTTTGCTATCCTGCAAAAATTGTCGCTACGCTCGCAATGACGAGCTTTTCTGTTTTGAATTTTAACGGCACTCGGTCACGGCCACGATTATTCAGCGTATCTCATAAAGCGAGTAACCTCTGGAAGTATAGAGCGTCTCAAGGCGCGTATTGAAGAACGAAACGAGCACCTTTAATTCCTCTTCATTGAAGTTGTCGTTAGCGAACTTCTGGAAAATGGCTTCGTTCACCATGAGATGGGTTGCGCCGTAGCTCCTGAAGCCTGCCGCGAGCGAACCGGCGTCATGGGCGTTCTTCACGATCGCGTTCAGGAATACGCCTGTCCTGTCTCCGTAAATATAATCCCTGTCCCAGTAATAGCCCCTGTCACCTGTGAACAGGAGCATGACCCTGGCATCCTGAGGCAGCGCGCCATTCCCAAAACTTACAATTTCATAATCAGGCAAGGTTGCCTTCAAGTACCCTTCCCTGTCCATGCCTCCGGCAAAGTAGCTCACCGCGCCGGTCTTCTGGTAGAGGCCGAAGCCGTAGTTCAGGTTGAAGGCGATGAGGGCGGCCGCAAGAATGGCGGCTGGCCATTTTAGCGTCCGTGAGCCTAACCCGTTCCTGATGCCGAGCGTCACCAGTATGATGACCGCTGGAATAACCGGCATGAGATACCTTGTCACGAGGTCTACGGTAAGGGCCGCGAGCGCGAAAAAGAATATGGAAAACGCCAGCAGGAGTTTCGCGTCCTTTTCTTTTTTTAAAAAAGCGAGCGGTATGAAGGCCAGAAAAACGGGGTTCAAGACGCCGTCGAACTTCTCTATCGAGTTGTCGGCACCCTCCCAGAAAAGGCGGAGGGGTAGCATGACGAGGTCGAGCGCGCCTTCGCCATAGAGGAGAAACCTTTTGCCTACAGGGGCCATCTCGCCAGTGACATGCAGGCCCTCGCCCCTGGCGACCGAGGCCGCCGCGGTCTCGAACAGCGGATAAAAGGGGCTGCCTGTCCACGCGTAGTTCCGGATCAGCCAGGGAGACAGCACGGCAAGAGCGACGGCAACGAATAGGGCTGACTTTTTTATTGCTTCAGGTATACCTTTTTTCTGATACGAAACTGCCGCTACGAAAAGTCCGATTAGGAAAAACGACAGGAGAACATTGTACTTTGCCCCGAGCCCAAGACCAATCGCGACAGCTGAGACTACAAGCCACTTCAGAGCGCCTTCGTCCCTGAACTTCAAAGCGGCCATGAAAGAGAGCATCGAGTAGAAGGCGGCCCCGTGGTCTATATAGGCCATCCTCGAAAGGTTGAAAACAAGAGGGGTCGTCATGTAGATGAAAAAACCCGCGAGGGCGTACAATCTTCCGGCCCTCGGAAGGATGAACGAATAAACGAGCCCGGCCGTCAGGACAGCGAAGAGAAGGTGCAGGAGCCTCGGCGCTATGTCGCTGCCCAGCGCGAGCGGTATGAGGTAGAGCAGGTCGATATTTTGCGGCAGGTATGAAAAGCCGATATGCCTTATCTCCCAGATGCGGCCCGCGCCGATGTAGAGCTTGGGAAGGGCGAGGTGCTGGATGAGCTCGTCCCTGACAGAAGGCGGCATCAGGGCAAGAGGCATTATCAACAGGACAGACAGGACGCAGGCGGCCAGAAGGAGCTTTTCAACTGACGAAAATCCGTTTAGCTCCTTGAATGACATTCCTCTGAATGAATAGATAAACAAGACGGCGGCAGCTGCCGAGACAACGGCGAGAGAGGCCGGAAAAAGCAGGCCGGCGATGCCCAGGAAAAATACGGCGAGGCTCAAGCCCCCGAGGATAAACCCGGTTTTATAGATAAGCGGCATTGCGTACATCCGGCGCGGAATAGGCCACATTCAGGCGGCACACACCAAATATACCACACCATTACGGCAGCCAGATATACATAAATTCCATGCCTGCGCGCTTCGGGATGCCTGCCTCTATATTTATGATGTTTATCCCGGCAGGAGCTGGCTCTGCCATTGAGTAGATGTTGTTCCTGTATGCCCTCGGGGCGGCATAGGTAACGACACGCGCCTCTTTTACGCCTGCCGCCTGTTTTGCCCAGTCTATGGCGTCATCGAGGTAGCCTATTGAGTCGACGAGCTTCAAGTCCTTTGCCTGGGCAGCGGTATAGACCCTGCCATCGGCGATTTTCCGCAGCTCATCTCGCGTAAAACTATTCGTCCGCCCAAGCATCACCCTGTCGAGGAAGTTTTCGTACATGTTGTCTATGACAGACTGGAGCACCCTTCTCTCTTCCTCTGTCATTGGCTTCAAGGGAGAGCCTATGTCCTTCATCGGGCCTGACTTTATGGTCTGGTTTGTGATGCCGATTTTCTCCATGAGGCCGCTCGCGCTGACGCTTATCGCTATGACGCCAATAGAGCCCGTGACGGTCGTGGGGTGGGCTATTATCCTGTCTGCGGAAGAGGCTATGTAGTAACCGCCCGAGGCCGCAACGTCCATGAGCTCGGCCACTACAGGCACTTTGCGCTTCTTTTTGAAGTTCTCAATCTCGTGGCTTATGATGTCGCTCGTGGTGACCGACCCGCCCGGCGTGTTTATGCGAAGGACCAATGCCTTAACATCATCGTCCTTTGCGGCAAGTTCAAGCTCCTCTTTTATCCGGGCCGTGAGGTTGGGCTTTGACTGGCCGAAGATATTCGCGCTCTCCTCGTCTTTTATGATGCCGGATATGTCAATGAGGAGTATCTTCGCTTCCCCCACCCCAGCCACCACCTTTTCAGTAAGGGGCTGGACGCTGGGCAGGTTTATCGATACGCAGCCTGTAAGGGCAATAGCAAGGATGAAGAGCAAGAGTCGGAGTGGGCTGGACACGCGTCACCTCAGGAGAGTTGTTTTGAAGTACCAGATAAGTATATCAATGGGTTTGCGGGGGTCAAGGGTAAGGTGGTTGGAGGGTGGCTTTAATGCTCCACTAATACCGGAGAGGATATAATGGAACTCGTAAATTGGTTAACTTCAGAGATAAGAAAAGGAGGATAATGATATGAAGAAAATACATCTGATTATGGCTCTGGCCGTCGGAATGATTCAGCCAACAATTGCCGTGCTGATAGTGACTATAATGTAGCGGCTTTAAGCGGTTCTCGAAGCCTCATTTTGTGCGCTGCAGCGCACCAAATCGAGTCTGTGTTGAGTTACGCTTCGCTAACCCAACCTACGAAGCTGATAAGTATATCAATGGGTTTGCGGGGGTCAAGGGGGGTGTTTAGGAAAGAAAGCACAGCCAGTGTTTATCGAGCCAACCTGCTAAGTTTATACCTCAAAGACAATGTCTTCATCAAGCTTTCTTCAGTTGAAAACAACGAATAAGAATTAATATTCATCAAATCCAATTCTTTCAAAAAAGTAAATTTCTGACTTGCAGGAATAAGAATTTTCCAGCGGACATCCTGGCCATCGCGACCGTTTGAAAAAACTTCCTCATGACTTGCAAAATAAGCAATACTATCCCTTATTTGCATACAGAAACTATACCTGCTTTGCTGTAAAAAGTGGCGTTTATGAGTCTTTATATTAGGGCCTAATGTTTTTATCCAAGGCGCACTACTGGATGTAATTTTAACACTGCCAGCATTTTCTAAATAGGCATAGATTGCAACCTCATCATCCCTGTCCCCCTCAAAATCAAACGCAAAAAATAATGCCACATAGGGTGATTTAGTCCAATCCAGAAGCGGTGAAGGGAAGCCATGGTGTCGCAAATAAGCCAGGTACGAATAAAGAGCTGGTTTTGAAAAAAGATCATTCAGAAAATGCATATCAGTTTTGCTTGATTGGTCAATAAACTCCTCATAAGAAGGAATCTCCCAAGTATGTCCTGTAAATGTTTCAATCTGAGCCTTTACAATTAATATCATCCAATAATATTCATCTAGTTTGATTGGTTTATTAACATATCTATCCAAAGTAGTCGTTAATTCTAAATTGGGCTGGCCACGAAACAGCAAATCAGAAACCAAAAAAGCTTTATTTTTTTTCTTATTGTCAACTTCATCAGAAATGGCTTGAATCTTGTTCTGAAAATCTTTCCAATTTTCTACTCTGATTGGTTCCATAAGTTTTGCTTTCAGCACCTTTATAGTTCTTAATGGTGCGCGCAGCGCACCCTACAATGACAACGACAGATATTTACGGCAGGTTGCTCAAAAAGTTCCAGATGCGAGGAGACGAGAAGCGAGGAATGAGGCGTACTCTGTTTGTACGCCGCAATTACGAGCTTTGAGGACGACAAAGCAGATGGGGCTTTTTCAGCGACCTGCTACGTCATCTTCCCCATCTTCGTCAGAAAATGCCCGACAGCAACCCTCAGCATCGCGCTCAGGTCCCAGTCCTGCCCGAGTTTCTCTTTGTACTCCTTTGCCATCTCTTCGAGGGCAACGATCTGGTCAACTTCTAAGGTCACGAGGACTTCCCTTAATTCCTCGTCGTGGTCATCGTGGCCGTGGCCGTCGCTGCCGTGGTCGTGTCCGCATCCAGACATGTTCTTCTCCTCAGGGTATACCCTTCCTGTTCTTCATCCTGGCAAGCCCCTCTTTTTTCTCTTTGGGCTTCGCGCTCTTTATGAGCTTCATCTTCTTGTCCATGTGCTTGTTGATGATGGCGAGTACTTCTTTCGGGTCGTCGGTAATATCTATGTAGTCGAGGTCTTCCGGGTCTATGGTCTTGTGATGGAGCATGGTCTTCTTGATGAAGTCCATCAAGGGGGCCCAGTACTCTTTACCGAAAAGTATGATCGGAAAAGGGTATATCTTATGGGTCTGGATGAGGGTCAACGCCTCGAAGAGCTCATCGAGCGTGCCGAAGCCGCCGGGCATACAGACATAGCCCACGGCGTATTTCACGAACATGACCTTTCTGGCGAAGAAGTACTTGAAGTGCAGAGACCTGCTCTGGTACTTGTTGGCCTTCTGCTCTCTGGGCAGGGTGATATTAAGGCCTATGGACATGCCGCCGTTCTGGAGCGCGCCTTTGTTTGCCGCCTCCATCAGGCCGGGCCCGCCGCCGGTTATAACGGCGTAGCCGTTCTTCGACAGGAGGGTCGCGACCTCGACGCACTGCTTGTAGTACTTCTTGTTGCTCTCTATCCTCGCGGAACCGAAAATCGAGACAGCGGGGCCGACATCCGAAAGCTCGTCAAACCCCTCTATGAACTCGCTCATTATCCGGAATACGCGCCAGGTTTCCTTGCCCTTCAAATCCTCTACCATAATCGGGTCTACTCCCATTCTATAGTCGCGGGTGGTTTTGAGCTTATATCGTATACGACCCTGTTGACGCCCCTGACCTCGTTTATTATCCTCCTGGATATGCGCTCCATGACATCATAAGGGAGCCTCACCCAGTCGGCTGTCATGCCGTCCACGCTGTTAACGGCGCGCAGGGCCACGGTGTTCTCGTAAGTCCTCTCATCTCCCATGACCCCGACGGTCTTTATGGGCAGGAGCACGGCGAAGGACTGCCAGATTTCTGCGTACAGGCCAGCGGCCTTTATCTCTTCAAGGACTATGGCGTCGGCTTCCCTCAAGATGTCACACCTTTTTTTCGTGACCTCGCCTATTATCCTTATGGCAAGGCCAGGGCCGGGGAACGGCTGCCTGCCGACTATCTCTTCGGTCATGCCCATCTCACGGCCCAAGGCCCTCACCTCGTCCTTGAACAGCTCACGGAGCGGCTCAACGAGCTTGAGCTTCATCTTCTTCAATAGGCCGCCGACATTGTGATGGCTCTTGATCGTGGCGGAAGGCCCCTTGAAAGAGACGCTCTCGATGACATCCGGGTAGAGCGTGCCCTGCGCGAGGAACTTCACATTCTTTATTTTAGAGGCTTCCTCGTCAAAGACCCTCACGAACTCGCCGCCTATTATCTTCCTTTTCTTCTCGGGGTCTTCGACTCCCTCAAGCTTCTTCAGGAACCGGGCTGAAGCGTTCACCCTCTTGATGTTCATGTGAAAGGACTTTTTCAGGGTCGCCTCGACCTTGTCTGCCTCTCCCTTCCTGAGGACGCCGTTATCGACGAAGATGCAGGTCAGCTGGTTGCCGATGGCCTTGTGCACCAGGAGGGCCGCAACAGCGGAATCTACGCCGCCGCTTATGCCGCAGACGACTCGCGCATCCCCAACCTTCTCGCGGATAGCGGCAATCGAGGTATCTATGAACGACTTCATTGTCCACGAGGGCTTGCACCCGCAGACGCCCATGACAAAGTTCTTCAATATGCGCGAACCCTTGGGCGTGTGCACGACCTCGGGGTGGAACTGGACGCCGTAGACAGAGCCATTATCGCTCCGCATGGCGCATACGCTTGAGTTCTCTGAAGTGCCTATGACCTTGAACCCAGGAGGGACCTCTTCGACCCTGTCGCCGTGGCTCATCCAGACCCTGACCGCACCCTTGCCGAGCCCTGCGAACAGATCAACCTGGCCCTTGGGTATAAGGTCAGACGCGCCGTACTCCCTTTTCTTCGACCGCTCGACTTTTCCGCCGAGGAGCTTTGCCGTAAGCTGCATGCCGTAGCAGATGCCAAGGACCGGCGAGCTTATATCGTTGAAAAAGCTCTTCGGCAGCACAGGCGCGCCCTTATCGTAAACGCTCGACGGGCCGCCTGAGAGTATTATGCCCTTGGGGTTGAACTTCTTTATGAATTCGGCCCCGCAGTTATACGGGTGTATTTCGCAATAAACCTTCAGCTCCCTGACCCTTCTCGCGATGAGCTGGGTGTACTGGGAACCGAAATCGAGGATGAGTATCTTCTGTGCGTGTATATCCATATCGATTGAGCCGGAATGCGGCCTCAGACCTCCTGCTTGTAGTTCGGGGCTTCCTTGGTAATGGTCACATCGTGCACATGGCTTTCGCGCAGGCCCGACGGAGTGATCTTTACGAACCTGGCCTTCTTGTGAAGCTCGTCTATCGTCTTCGCGCCGCAGTACCCCATGCCAGCCCTTAAGCCCCCGATGAGCTGGAATATGGTTGAGGCTATCGCCCCCTTGTGGGGGACCCTGCCTTCTATGCCTTCGGGCACGAGCTTAAGTTCGCTCTCAACATCTTCCTGGAAGTACCTGTCCTTGCTTCCCTTTTTCATGGCCTCAATCGAGCCCATCCCCCTGTAGAGTTTGAAGGTACGGCCCTGGTAGAGTATGGTCTCGCCCGGGCTCTCGTCGGTTCCGGCGAAAAGGCCGCCTATCATTATCGAGTCAGCCCCGGCAGCCAATGCCTTGGTGACGTCGCCTGAGTACTTTATGCCTCCGTCGGATATGACGGGTATGTTCTTCTTGCTGGCGACCTTCACGACATCGGAAACGGCCGTTATCTGCGGGACGCCTATGCCGGTCACTATCCTTGTGGTGCAGATGGAACCCGGCCCCACGCCGACCTTTATGCCATCTACCCCGGCCTTTATGAGGGCCTCGGCCGCCTCTGAGGTGGCGACATTCCCTGCTATGAGCTGGCAGTTGAAGCTCTTCTTGGTGGATTTTACGGCCTCGAGCACGCCCTTGCTGTGGCCGTGGGCAGTGTCGATTATGATCACATCGGCCCCGGCCTTCACGAGAGCGTCTATCCTTGCTTCCCTGTCGAATGATACGCCGACTGCCGCGCCGACACGGAGCCTGCCGAAGCCGTCCTTGCATGAGTTCGGGTGTTTTTCCCTCTTCTCTATATCTGTAACGGTGATGAGCCCCTTGAGCTGATTTTTCTTGTCCACGACCGGGAGTTTTTCAATCCTGTGCTTGTGGAGAAGTTCTTTAGCCTTCTCAATGGAGATGCCGTAAGGGGCGGTTATGACTTCCTTCGTCATTATCTCGGATATCTTTTTGGAAGGGTTCGTCTCAAACCTCAGGTCCCTGTTCGTCAGTATGCCTACGAGGACGCCGTCCTTTACGATGGGGAAGCCGGAGATGTTCTCCTTTTTCATTATCTCCAGGGCGTCGGCGACCTTCTGTTCCGGGCTCAAGGTCATGGGCCTGGTGATGACGACAGACTCGTACTTTTTTACCTTGTCGACCATCGCGGCCTGCTCTTCGATCGTGAGGTTCTTGTGGATTATGCCTATGCCGCCCTCAAGGGCGATGGAGATGGCCATCCTCCATTCGGTCACGGTGTCCATAGCCGCGCTGATGAGCGGTATGTTAAGCCTTATCTCGTTCGTGAGCCTCGTTGACACATCCGTATCTCTCGGCATGGTCTGCGAGAACGCGGGCTCCAGGAGCACATCGTCGAATGTTAAAGCGGTCCTTATTCTGAGCGGTTCCATATATTAAAGCCTCCCCTCTATTCTCTTTATCTAATAGGTTGTTTGAAAAATTACGGTTTATTCTCGTGTCATTGCGAGGAGCGCAGCTGCGAAGCAATCTCAAAGCTTTTTGCCTCAATAAAGACGAGATTGCCGCGCTTCGCTCGCAATGACGAAAGCTAATATTTCAAAGCCGCGCCCGGATTGACCTTGTCGAGAATAATGCCCTCAAGAAGCCCGGCGTCGCTAACCTTTGCCTCGTTAAAGCCGAAGGCGTCCATGGCAAGAAGCGTTATGGCAGTCCCCGGCACTATGAGGTCTTCCCTGCCCTTTTCCAGGCTCAAGACCGTCTGCCGCTCATTGAGAGTCATCGAGCACAGGCGTCTGTACAAATCGGCTATCCTGTCCCTTGAAAGGGTATAATTGTTTATCCTGGCCCTGTCGTAGACCTCCAGGTCCTGGTCAATCGCGGCAAGGGTCGTTATCGTACCGGCGGTACCCACGAAAGACGCCCCCCTCTTGCCGGAGAAATCGAGCGGGTCTATCCCATCTCCCAGCATCCTGCCCCTGAGGTCTTTAAGCACCCCTTTTATCTCATCTTCCATCGCCTTCAGTTCGCTTTTGGCGGGAGGGTCGCTCAACAGGTACTTTTCAGTGAGGTGCACAACCCCCATCTCCATGGACCAGCCACCTGACATCTCCGGGCCGATCGTGGCGATAAATTCGGTGGAGCCGCCTCCGACATCTAGTACGAGCTTTTTGCCCTGGCGCTCGTCGATGACAGAAAGGACGCCCATGAGAGCGAGCCTGGCTTCCTCGCCGCCCTGTATGACGGTTATCTCCAGTCCGGTCTTTTTCCTGACCTCTTCAGTGAACCACTTCCTGTTGATTGCTCTCCTGACGACGCTGGTCGCGGAGGCAAGTACGGTAGTGACATTTGCCTCGTCTATATGGCGGCGGAACTCGCTTAATGCCGCGAAGGTCCGTTCAGCCGCATCAATGGATATGCCTGAGGCCTCGTCATAGCCGCCACCAAGTCTCGTTATCTTCCTCTTGTAGATAATCGGCCTCAAGCTGTCGCCGTCCAGCTCGGCGATAAGGAGCCTGAGCGTATTGGTGCCGATATCTATTGAAGCGTATCTCATCCGCTGGAGCCCCTATCTGGTCTTGTCGTTTTCCGCTGCTATTGAAAGGCGCTCCGCGCCCGAAAGCCTCGCCGTATCGAGCACCTTCACTATTACCGAATGCTTCACATTGCCGTCCGCCCTCAGGATGACGGTCTTGTCAGTACCCTTTTCAAATTCGGATTTCAGCGAAGCGGCAAGGCCTTCCATGACGACCTGCCTGCCGTTGAGGCTAAGCTCCCCGGTCTCGCTTATGGAAACGACCGCGCCCTTGCCTGTCTCGGAACCCGCTGAGACTGCCTTCGGGAGCTTTACCTTGAAAGAGCCGGACATTATGAGAGGCGTCGTCACCATGAAAATGACGAGCAGGACGAGCATCACATCAGTAAAGGGCGTGATGTTTATCTCCGACATCACCTTCTCGTGGCGGCTGCCAGTCTTCCAGGCCATTCTCAGCTGCCCTCCGAAATGCGGCTTGTGAACTCAGAGGCCGAGGCTTCGAGTTCGAGAGCGTGCCTTGAGGCAGACCTCACGAAATAGTTGTATGCCACGACAGCCGGTACGGCAACGAAAAGCCCGGCAGCCGTCGCGATGAGCGCCTCCGCTATGCCGTCGGCAACCGCAGCAGGGGATGCGCCCTGTGATATGGCGAGGTCGCTGAACGCCCTTATTATGCCAAGTACTGTCCCGAACAGGCCTATGAACGGCGCGGTGGAGCCAATGGTGCCGAGTATGCCGAGGGACTTTTCAAGCTTCAACAGCTCGCGCCTTCCGGCAAGCTCCATCGCTTCATTGACCTCTTCCTTGCTCCTGCCCGACCTTGACAGCCCGGAAAGAAGCACCTCGGACAATGGCGACGGCTTCGCCTTGCAAACTGCTGAAACAGCCAGCAAGCCGCCATCTTTCATCGCGTCTCTTATTGATGAAAAAGAATCGCTTAAAGCGCGCGCGAACCTGCTGAAGGCCCAGGCCCTTTCGAGCGTTATCGCTATGGAGAGGACAGAGAGGAGCGCAAGCACTACTACCGTAATGCCGCCTTTTTGCAGCAAGGCTAAAACAGATAGGTCCTGGAACATTGACTCCTTCCGGAGAGTCTTTCGGCGCTACACCTTTTCCGGCCCGGTATAATTCCTCGAGTACTCGATATAGTTCTGGGCTGACTTGAGTATCCTGGCCTTTTCCTCAGGCTTTAATGCCCTTACCACCTTCGCGGGGATACCGAGGACGAGCGAGCCCGGAGGCACTTTCATCCCTTCGGTTACAAGAGCGCCAGCGCCTACGATAGAGTCTTCGCCTATCTCGGCGTTGTCAAGCACTATCGCGCCCATGCCTATGAGGCACCTGTCCTTAACGGTGCACCCGTGGAGGACTACGCTGTGGCCGATGGTTATATCGTTGCCTATGATAAGAGGGTAGGTATCTTTCGTGACATGCAGGGTCGAATTGTCCTGGACATTGGTCCTGTCGCCTATCCTGATAAAGTGGACATCTCCACGGACGACCGCATTGAACCAGACGCTCGAATTGACGCCTATCTCGACATCGCCTATGACCTGGGCACTGTCCTCTATGAAAACGCCCTCACCAAGTTTGGGCCATTTCCCTTTATACTGCTTAAGCATTCACGACCCCTGAAAAGTAATAGTAAATTCTACAAATTTAACAAATTCACCAGATAATCTCAAGGAGAATAATGGTCAAGACTGCTCTTTTGTGAATTCCAGCTTCAATGCACGGCTGGTCTTCCTGCCGACGCTGAACAGCGCCGATTGCCTGAGGCCCGCAAGCCAGACTATCTCATCGCCAACAATCACTACCGGAGTCTTCTTTCTCTCAAGCAAAGTGACCTTGGCGTCGATGAAGATGTCCTTGAGTTTTCTGTGGCCTTCCATCCCAAAGGGCACCATCCTGTCGCCGGGCCGGGCCTGCCTGACACTAAGTTGTCCGGCCTCGATAAGGGCGTCATAATCGAACCATGCCGTATTGACGCCGCCCGTGAACTTCTTGGGCGTTTTCACCACTTTTGCATCGATTGTGCCTATGCCAGCCATGAGCGTCATACCCGGCACAATGAGGGCCTGCTCGAAAAGAGCAGCTTCTTCGGGCAGGCCAGAGTCGACTACCATCCTCCCGTACTCCCGCCTCGCTCTGGTTCCACCGGGAAGACTTATGGATGCGTTCGGCCTTACACCATCCATTATTTCAAAAAAAGAATCGACATGGAGCGAGCCGAGTTCAACCTCAACGCCAAGGGAGCGGACAGAGGCGAGAAAGACCCTGGAAGAAAGCGCCTTGTGCATGCGCTTCAATTTGCTCCTGTCGAGGACGATTGCACCGGCCCTCTGTTCAATTAGCGCTGCCTCAAAGGCCTTTACGGCGGCCTTTTCGATAAAATCGTCGTCGTTTGCAAGTAGATGCGCTGTCCTGGCGAGCGTCTCTTTTATGGAGGGGTTGTAGTCCTCTTGAAGCTTTGGGATAAGCTCGAGCCTTACCCTGTTCCTGAGGTACTTTACGGTGAGGTTCGTGGAATCAGTGACAAAGGCAATGCCATGCTCCCTGGCGTACTCCTCGATGGAGGCGCGGATTGACTGGATGAGCGGACGAACAAAAATGCCCCTGACCGGAGGGATGCCGGAGAGGCCGGAAAGGGAAGAACCTTTAAGGAGCCTCATGATTACGGTTTCGGCCTGATCGTCAGAGGTGTGCCCAAGGGCAACCCTTTGAGCCTTGTACTTCGCGGCAGTCTCCTCAAAGAAGGCATATCGTTTAATACGCGCCGCTTCCTGCGGCGAGCCGCCGAGACCCTTGAGCTCGCCTTTTTCAAGGAGTCTCGATGTGAACTCGAGGCGGCGGCTTTTGGCGAGTACCTTTACAAAATCGTGGTCGCGCCTTGACTCTTCAGCGCGGAGGCCATGGTCCATGTGGGCGACGATTAACCGCAGGCCCAGCTCTTCCATCAGCTCCATTAAAATATGGAGCAGCACGACAGAGTCAGCCCCGCCGGAGACGGCACAGACAACAGTCTCGCCTCTGGAGAGCATCTTCCATTCTTTTATGGTCTTTTTTACCTGCTGGATTAGGCCGGGCATCGTCTGATTATAATTGCCCGGCGAAGACATGACAAGACATTTGAGGGAAAAGTCAGTCCGTGGTGCTTTTTTCGGTCCGAAGCACTCTTCTCTGCTTGGCGAAAATGTACTTTATTATCTTGTCCCTGGTCGTCTCATCCATGTCAACATACTTTACGGCAACAGAGTAGCCGCCGCCGTCATGGGGAAGGGACCTTACAACTTCGCACTTTATCTTAATGACATGCGCGTAGACAGGAAGAAAGGTCTTCAATACGAGCTTCTGGCCCGCGTCGAATGCCTCCTTCGAAAAGAACCTGAGCCCGCCTCCGCTGATGTTCACTTCTTTGACCTCGGGCATGTTAAAGCCGTTCTTCTCGGATATGTGGTTCAGGAGGATGTTGAGCTTCTGGTTTATGTCGAACAGCAGCTCGTAGAGCTTGGGGTTTTCCTCTGCCCTTGGCTCAAGCTCATCAAACATGACCTCCCAGTCAAAGGCAGCCCTGCCGCCTTCGGCGTCGCCTTCCAGCTCATAGTAAACCGGGATGACATCGTTGGTCCTTACATATTCTCTTCTGGGCGCATCATTCTGGTTGACCTGATCCGGCATAAACTATCCTTTCAGGAGCTCGCTTACAACAAAGGCATCGACGACCTCGGGGTCGAACTGCGTGCCCCTGCACTTTACTATCTCGTCCTTCGCCACATCGAGGCTCAGAGCCTGTCTGTACGGTCTGGTCGAGGTCATGGCGTCGAAGGTATCGGCTACGCTGAATATCCTGGCTACCAGAGGTATTTCGCACCCGGCGAGCCCCTTCGGGTACCCGCCTCCGTCCCATCTCTCGTGGTGGTACAGGACTACCGCCCTCTCGGAGACAAGGAGGTTCAACGGCCTCAATATCTCCTCTCCCCGTACCACATGGCTCTTCATTATCTCGCGCTCCTCTTCGGTGAAGCCGCCCTTTTTGAGGAGTATGTCGTCTCTTACGCCTATTTTTCCAATGTCATGCAGGGGCCCGGCGAAGCTTATGCTGTCGACGACCTCCTGCGGGCATTCCATGGCTTTCGCTATCTCGACCGCATACTTCGTCACCCTGTGCGAGTGGTCCTTCGTGTATGTGTCCCTCGCGTCAAGCGCATTGAGGAGCGAGTTGAGCGCGCCTATTATGCTCGAAAAAATATTCTCGGACAAGGCTATATTCTCGAGCTTCAGCGAAGCCTTGGCCGTAAGGTTTAAAACGAGCGTCAGCGCGTCGCTTGATATCTCATTGCCCCCTGGCCTGCCCGCAAGCCCGAGTATGACAACCGGTTCCCTGTTTATTATCATCGGAGCGAGAAGGACCGGCAGAGGGCCGCCTTCCGGTACCAGGGTGCCAAGTGAGCCGCCGGGAGCCATGTAATAAGAGTAGCACCTCTTCGCGAGGACGCTCCTGAAAGGCTCGTCGGCCAGTGAAAACTCAGCGCCGATCATGTCCCGGTTATCATACCCGGAAGCCGCCTTGACTACAAGTTTTCCGTTGTCATGCTCGACAACCATGATGAAGGCCATGTCCGCGTCGGCTATTATCTGCGCTATGTCCATGGTCTTGCGGAAGATGTCGTCTCTTTCCGAAACCTCGTCCAGCGACTCGCTTATGGTATGGAGTATGGAAAGCTCCTTTATCTTGTCTTCCAGCCTTCTGCGCGCCATCTCGGGGAGCGTGCCGATGGCGCGGGTCTTGTCCCCGGGCCTTGGGGCGCGAACCGAGTTCCCTGCGGCTTTTCTTATGACTATCTCAAGCTCCTCGGCCTTGAAGGGCTTCTGGAGGAAATCGACGGCCCCGAATTTTATGGACTCCACGGCCAGGTCGATTGAAGGGTAACCCGTTATCATCACGACCGGCACATCCGGGGCCGATTCCCTCGCGAGGTGGAGAAAATCCATGCCGCTCAGGCCCGGCATGTTCACATCGGCGAGTATCACCCCGTAATTCTCCCGCTTCAGCGCGGTGATCGCGCTCTCAGCGTTCGAGAAATCCTCGACCAGCCAGCCCCTCCTTGAAAGTATCTCGGTCAGGGCCTCGCGGACGCTGTCGTCGTCATCGACGAGCATTATCCTCAGATTTTCAATTGGTAAGACGGCTGCCTGCACTCTATACTCCGGTTCATGATGTCTTTACGGCCTTTGTCGCAAATCTGTCAGCCTCACGGAGATACTCCTGGTAGCGGGCCGGTTTCAGCACCTCGCTTGAGGCCTGTTCCTGAGCCGCTGCGCCTGTACTTTCCTCCGGCTGAGTCTGCTCGTCCGCTGAAAGCGCCTTCTTCAATACGCCTATCTCACCGTAAGCCGTCCTGAGCTCTTCGAGGAGCGCCCTGTTCTGAAGGACCAGGCGGAGCCGCTCGCAGGCGTTCTTGATGACTATCATCAGCTCATCGAGCCTGAAAGGCTTGGCGATGTAGTCGTACGCGCCGCTCTCTATCGCCTTGACCGCGGTCTCTATGGTAGCGTACCCGGTGATTATGATTACAAGTATCTCCTTGTCGAGGTCCTTTATCTTCTGCAGGAGCGCTAGCCCGTCCATGCCGGGCATCATAAGGTCCGTGATGACGATGTCGAAGCGCTCCATCCGGAGCTTGCGCAGCGCCTCGTCCCCGTCCCGCGCGACCGAGACCTCGTAACCCCAGTTCTTTATCGCCTCGGTGAGAAGCTCCCGGAGGTCCATGTCGTCGTCGGTTATGAGTATCTTGAATTTTTCAAAAGACATGGCGCCGCCCTGATAAATTATCGATCGTATGCCTGCGGCCTGGTCAGACCTTCTTTTTGTGGTCTGGCCCGGACAGGCAGGCCATCACATGGCCCATTACCCGCCTCTTCTTGCCTTCCTCAGAGATCGTTACCTTATCCCCGGCGGCAAGGCTTTCGCGCGCCTGGTCTGGATCGCGCCTGGTCTTGTCCTGGAGAACGAAGCCCTCTGCCATGACCTTGTCGATCTTGATCATAGGAAAGTCCTCCCTGGTTTTTCTGACACTATAACTATCGGCAGGAGCGGGCGAAAACTTTAGGTGTTTTTTTGGGTTTTAAACTGTATTCAGGGCTTTTTTTGAGAGATGGAAGAAGGGTTGAATGGACATGCCAGCCGGGGTATCGCCCTTTAGCGGCCGGTTCAAGGCAAACGAATAAAAATGATTTTTCCGTTACCCAAGATTCTCCGCTATTTATGGCGGAGAATCTTGACAAGTGGGTCCGAATGAATCAATACCGTCCATAGGCCTTGACGGCGCTCATGCCGGTCTTGACCTGGCCGAGCCGCGAGCCTACGGCGTCCATGACCTGCTGGACTACGGCTGAGAGTTCACGGTCGCTGCCGGCAAGCTCTCTGGCAAGCTCCTTGAGCGCGCTGTCGGCCACCGGCTCGCCGGAAAGGTCGAGCATCGAGAAAAGCCCGGCCCGCTCAATCTGCGCGCTCAAGAGCTCTTCGATGCGGTTTTCCTCGACAAGGCGGCGCTGAAGGACAGATATCTCAAGGAGCCTGCCCAAAATCCCTGCCTGTTCGCGATTGTCAGGCGCCACAGCTTACGCTCCTCGCGGGCTCTTCCGCCGCGCGCTTTTGCCTTTCCGCGGCCACGGCTTCCCAGCCTGATTTTATCTCCAGCACGACCTTGTTGACCGACTCGATCGCCGCTGAGTCGCTCTTGAGGTTCGCCTCCGTAAGCGCTGAAGCGCAAAAATCATAGAGTTTGGAGAGGTTCTGCGCGATCTCGCCGCCTTCCTCCATGTTAAGGGAATTGGCCAGCTCGCCTATTATCTCAAGGGACCTGTTGATGTAGCCGCCCCTGCCCTTTATGTCCCCATCCCTGATTGACTGTTGGGCGAGCCTGTTGAAGCGCAGTATCCCGTCATAGAGCATGATAATGAGGCTCACCCTGTCGGCTGTCAAAACCTGTATGTTCTGGTACTGCCTCACCCTGTTCAATTACGCACCCCCGAAGTAGTTGATTAAGGCACTGCTCTGGCCCTTGAGGCTGGCGAGCATTCCCTCGAGCCCGGTGAACTGGCTTCTGAGCTGCTCCTCATAGGACACCAGCTGAGTCTCCTTCTGCCGTATGTCCTGGTCTATCCTGGTCATGTTCTTCTTGAGCCCGTCCTGGCGGCCCTTTATCCTGCCGTCGACAAAGTCATCTATCGAGCTGGCCGTCTGGTGGATAAGCTCGGCAAACCCGGTCGTCGCGGTCCCCTTGGTGAAAAGGCTGACGACCCCGTCAAAATTCGAATTGAGGGCGTTTTTGAGCTTAGCGGAATCCAGAGACATCACGCCTTCCCTGTCCGTCGACACGCCCACATGCAAAAGCCTGTTCATGGTGTCGGGAAGACCGCTCACCGAGGATGAAAAAACCCTCCTCAGGTCATCAGCTATGCTCCTGGCGACGCTGTCGCCGAAAAACGGATAAGCCTTCTTCGTGTCGGAATCATACCTGTTGTTCATCTTGATGTAGCTTGCCACGCCGTTGTAGGCGTCAACCAGCTTCTTGACGCTGTCGGTGATTGAATCGGTGTCTCTGCTGACCGTAACAGTAAGGGTCTTTGCGGGGTCAGCGGCCATGAGGTCGACTGTGACGCCTGTAATAATATCGGACGCGCTGTTGGTCTGCCTGGTAAAGGCCATGCCGTCAACCGTGAACGAAGCGTCCTGCGCGGCCTGGAGCGTTGTTGAAAAAGCAAGAGAGGTGTCGTTCTGGGTAATATTTACGCTGTTCGAGGTGCCGGTTGAAGAGCCGGTCAGAATGAGCCTGTAGGGGTTGGGGGCTGACCCGTCGTTTACGACGGACGCGCTCACGCCTGCGTTCAGCGCGTTAATCGAGTCCTTGAGGCTTGTAAGCGTAGTCGTAGCGTCAACGGCCACCGTCTGCACGGCGCCCGCGCCGACCTGGAAGCTGAAAGAGCCAGCCCCAGCGGCAATCGCAGAGGAGGCGGCAGCCACTCCGTCGGCGGCCATCTTATGGGATTTGGCAAGAGTAGAGACGACGATCGAGTGAGAGCCGTAGGAAGCGCCCGTACCGGCAGTGGCAGATATGGCGTTGCCGTCGGAAACGGTTGTCTTGAAGGAGCCGAAGGCAGTGGAAGTCCTCAGGGTGTCTGCCGCTGACACCAGGTCCTTTATCTTCGAGCTCAGGTTGGAGTACGCGTTATTGGTTATCTCCAGGCCCTTTTTGTCGGTCTGGAGCTGCGTGATCGACTGCCTTCTTATGCCTACGAGCTGGGTAATGAGGCTCTGGTAGTCTATGTTGCTTACAACGCCCGAAGTGGCTGATATGCTCATACCGGCATGCCTCTCGTTCTAAATGGTTTCAAGTGCTGGCGTTATAGAGGACGCCTACGAGGTCCTGCATCCTCTTGCGTATGGCAAGAAGCTCCTCTGAAGGTATCTGCCGGATGACCTCATCGTTTTCAGGGTCTACTATCTTCACGACGACTTCTTTTGAATCCGAATCGACCTCGAACCTCAATTCAGTGTTGAGCCTTTTAAGGTATATCTGGACCTCCGAGGCTATCGCCTCGACCTCGCCCGGCCTGGCTGCTGACTTCAGGCTTTTATCTTCCGCAGCTTCGGCTTCCCCGGAAACCTTCAGCGAAGTCTTCGCGGGCAGTTCCGCTTCAAACGGCTTGAAAGCGCCGTCAAATATCCTCTGTATGCTCATTATGTCCTCATAAGCGGGCGGGGGGTGTCCCCCCCCGCCCTTGTCATGACCCGCTTAAGCGGATGATTACCTCAGGAGCGACAGTACGTTCTGCGGCGACTGGTTAGCCTGGGCGAGAACGGAAGTGCCGGCCTGCACCATTATCTGGTTCTTGGTGTACTGGGCGGTCTCGTAAGCGAAGTCAGCGTCCCTTATCCTCGACTCGGCAGCCTGATAGTTCGTGTAGGTCACCTGGAGGTTGTTCAACGCCGAGGAAAGCCTGTTGGTGGAAGCACCATATATGGCTCTCGCGTCGTTGATGGTCTTAAGGGCCGCGCTTACGGAATCGAGAGCGCTCAGGGCGCCCGCCTGGGTGGATATGGCGCCGGAAACCAGGTTCAGGCCGCTCGTGCCGGAAGTCAGCACATTCAGGCTGATGGAGAGCTGGTCGTTGGTGGTGTTCTTGAAGCCGATGTACATCGTCAGGGCGGAGGTGCCGCCGTTGATGAGCTTGTAGCCGCCGAACTCGGTGGTGTTCGAGATCCTGTCTATTTCAGAGATGAGCTTGTTGTACTCGTCGCTGTAGTAGGACCTGTTGGTAGAGTCCAGGGTTCCCTGCGCGGAGCTGGCGGCAAGTTCGCCCATCCTGGTGACGATGTTGGTTATCTGTTCCGCGGCCTTGTCGGCGATTTCCATTGCGCTGACGCCGTCATTGATGTTCCTGATCGAGGCCTGAATCATCCTCGACTGGCTGCGGAGCTGGTCAGCCCTTCCGAGGCCGGCTGCGTCGTCGGCCGCGCTGTTGACCCTGTAGCCGGACGAAAGCCTCTGGACGCTCACTTTCATCTGCGCGTTGGAAACTGAAAGGTTCTGCTGTGCTACAAGAGCTGCTACGTTAGTGTTTATTACGAGTGACATTGGTGTACCCTCCTTAGTGTGTGTTCTTCCGGCATCCTTGCCGTTTTTTTTGTGTTCTCTTCTTACTGCTGCTTACAGGGTCCAGCTCCGGCCAGTTTTCCCTATCCCTCCTCTTCGGCCCGGTTTGGACTGAAGCTCCCTTAATTGTAATATCGGAACCCCGAATGTAAACCTTGAGGAAAAAATCACGCGTAAAAGTGAAAAAGGTTCTCTTCCATGTCATCGATAAGCGGCTTAAGCTCGTACTCGAGGATGTCGGCTGAGGCAACGCTGTCACGGCCGTCCCTTGCCTCGCGCAGTTCCTCAAGGCCCCTTATGACCGGGTTGAAGTACTGGGCCGGGTTTTCCCTGAACAGGTCCATCCTGTACTTCTCCCCTCCCCTGGCCAGAGCGTCTACCGTTTTTACAATTTCGATGAAGCCGTCGAAAACGGAGGACATGAGAGCGTCCGCTCGCCCGTTGCCAACGCGCAGGTCCTTGACGCAGGCGTCGATATTTTCTTTAGTGACCTTCATGTACTCCTGAACGAGGTCAAGGCCTTCCAAGGCGACCTCTTCCATCGAAGCGGTCTTGAGCTTGAAGTCGCTGTATATCGAAAGCGGCCTGCTCAGCACCTGGCTGCCTCTCCATTCCGGCATCATCTCGCCGTCTATCCAGAGCTCCATGACGAAGCGCCTGAGTCCGGCGAGGTCCTTTTCTATGGTATCTATCAACTCCCTGATCGTAGACCGGTTTTCCCTGTCCTCGAATTCGAGCCTCGTTCCGTCAAGGTAGACTTGTGCCATCTTCATTGCTTCTCCTTTGATTTTTTCATACCGCGGCTTCTGTCGCGCGGGACTCATGGGCGCAACCTGAAGGCTTGAGGCTTGCCCCGGCGCGCATCAGGACGGCTGAGAACTTAGCGCAGCCTTTTGCCAGTTTTCCGTACGCCGTCTGGATCGCCTCTATGTCCTTTTCTATCCCCTTTGACCCGGCGTCAGCATCCCGCCTCAGATATTCCTTGAGTTCGCAGATGCTGGCAATGAGCGTCTCCCAGATGAACGGGGAGCTCTCGGCGGCCTTGAAAAGCTCGTCTTCGAGCCTCTTGACCTTCGCAGCCTTCCTGCCAGCTTCGAGCGTGCCTCCCTCGCGGCCCAGTTCCTTTTTAAGCTGAGAGACTTCCCTGTTTGTAGCATCGGCAATCCGGCCGATTTTCTTGAGGCTCTTGTGCATGCCGTTTATCGAAGCCGCAATCGCAGGCAGGTCGGGATATGCCCTTTTCGCGACGGCCCCCGCTATAACGGCGTCAAGCTTGACTTCGTTTTTCACATATTTTTCAATAACTTCCGCAAGAGTCGCGTGCTCCATCCCCTCTATGTATGCCCCTCCCTCGGTAGCGTTTATTATCCGTACGGGGGAGCCTTCGCTTTTGAGAAAAGCGGCGTAATTTTCAAACCACTGGTGGAATGTCACCCAGTCGAACTTGCTCGGCACAGGTTTGCCGTCAAGGCCCTTGAGCCAAAGGAGGTCGAACTTGCTCCTGGCCTTGTCCTTGAGGGTCACATAATCCTCTTCTATCGACACCTTGCCGTTTTCACGGTCTATTTTCACATCCTGGGCGATATAGACCCCACCGGGGACATGGGTGCCGCTGTCTCCAAAGCACAAGTCCTGGCCGACGAGCACGACCGGGTCGCAGCCGAACATCATGGCCATGTCAAAGGCTGCCGTGGTCACTGACCCGCCAGTCGAGGGAAAGTAGGAAGACCCCCAGAGGGGGGCCTGAGAACGGCTGAGGGTGACAAAGGGGTTGAAGAAGACGAACTTCTCCTTTACTTTTCTTTCGAACATGCCGGGGTGCGCTACCTCCGCGAGGATAAGACGGGTCTTCAAGTCGTCTTCGCCGTAGGTGAAGTACTCGGGAAGGTCGACTTTTTCGGAAGCTATGACGAAATCCGGGACCACGCCGTATTTCAGAAGCGGCTTATAGGCGGTTATTGCCGCAATTATGATCGCCTTGCCCTTTGCCTCTTTCAGCAGATGGGCGTTTTTCTGCAGCGAAGGGCCAGCTCCCGCTATTATCATGGGCACGCCCTTGAATGCAGAGCGCAGCGAATCGATCGGCGGGCACTCCGGGAGGTGCCTGACATTCTCGAAGTAGTTCTCTATCCAATTCTCCCTTGATTCTATGTCAGTCCTTATGCAGACCTTGTTCGTCGTATGAGCGTTATTCACCCGCGTGTTGAAATCGATAAACTCCTGGGCGAAAGTGAGCTTATAGGGCAGCGTCGAGTAGCTAAGCAGCGTGTCGAAACCGTCCAGTTCCCTTATTCTGGATATAAAGGCCGTGAGATCGTTGTACAGGGCCACGCTCCCGCTCGCGAGGGGGCCGGATAAGTCTACAGAAGCGAGCACGCCTACGATAATCTCCGTTGAAGGCTCGTACACGAGTACCCTGTCAAAGCCTTTTTCGAGAAGGGCTTTCAGAAGATGCCCGCAGCCGAGACCGAACAGCAGGACCCAGTCGGGCTTTATCTTATTCGAGGTTATCTCATCTGCCTGGCAGGCGGCCTCTTTTTCAGGGCTGTAGGCGCTGTGAAAGAGCCTGCCCTCGTGCCTGAAGGTCGCGCCTCCGGTCTTAGCCTTCTCTATTACGGCGGAAGCTCCCTGCCATGAAGCGAGCCTTTCGGCAAGCGCGCTGTTCCGTGCCATGAGGACATCTAAATTGGCTCCAAGCATTTCCATTGAATCAGCTCCTTGCGGCCCTCAAGGTGAAGGCGGCCTCATTGTATCCTCTCCAGACCCACCATGCCGTGTCGTCGAACTCGCCGAGCGAATGGTAGACCCTGAGAAAGAATGAATCCTCCGCGGGAAGCTCAAGGTATTTGAGCATGGGCACCGTGAAGAGCTTTGATTTGTCAGTCAGTATCTCAATCGATTTCGTACTGTCGCCTATCCTCACCCAGCCGTCGGTGGCGCCGAGGCATGACGAGGCGGAAACGCTCTGGCTTACGGGTTCGTCGTGCGTAAGCGCGTGCCCCTTCAGATAAAACTTCTCGGCCCCTGCCCCGCCGTTTACAGTTTCGAACCAGAGCGTATCCCTGTCGAAGGCCGACGGCATGAAGGTGAATATGCCAGCCCTGAGGGATGACGCGACAAGTCCGTTGACCTTGAGCCTGTAGGTCACCTTGACCTCCAGGCCGGTCTTGAATATCTCGTATTTTTTCCAGAGAATCCCTATCTCAAGCGGCGTCTTTATCACGAGGCTTACCTTTTCCAGGCTCTCTTCCAGAGAAGCCGTCGAAGCGCTGAGGTCGGTAGTCTTTTTGCCTTCCCTCGAAGAATGTATAAGATGGCCGCTGAAAAAATCCGCGCCCAGGCTTATGTCCTCGTAATGTCCGTGCGGCAAAGTGCCGATGAGCGGCGTTTGGCAGACCTGCGGGAAAGCAAGTGATTTAAGCGCGTGGCCCTTTGTTTCCATGAACTCGGCGACGACAGTGCCCGTATCTATCCGCAGTACCTTGCCATCAGAGGCGATAGCCGCGGCTTTTCCTTTTGACGCGAGCTGCTCTTCAACAACAGCGTTGTGGCCTGTCATAGAGTTGAAATTGCCTCCGTAGACCCAGGAAAGAAGAGGCATCCTCTCGGTGTGGTTTCCAAGGAGCCTTTCGGTTTCTATCTTGAGCCAGCCGAGCCTGTTCTGAAACCAGGCGAACTTCTCGTCTATGGTATTTGTCCTGAAGTCGCTTCCCCACAGCTCGCAGAGGACTTCCTTGAAATGCTCAAGAGTGTCCTTTTCAAGCGCGCCCTGCTCCATGAGGGCCCGGATGCTTTCATATACCCTGTGGCACTCGGTATTGATGTGCACGCTGTCCCTTCCGGCGGCTGCCCAGCGCAAGGGGTTGTACTTGTCCTGCTTCTTGCATACGACCGGAGTTTCAACGGATTCGAGCTTTATTATGGCTGCTCGCCTGTGCTCCCTCGAAGAGGCGAGAATTTTTGAGGGGGTCGTAAGCTCAAAACGGCCGTCCCTGGCTATCCTCTCAAGCAAGAGCTCAAGTTTTTTATATTCATCCTCGCGCGTTGCGTCCGCTCCCGGCCTGTAGCTGAAGACCTCTGCGTCGTTCGTGTAAAGCGGGAAGGACCTGTCCTCGCCTGCGGCGCAATGCGAGTTGAGGAATTCAAAGTACTCGTCTTCGGTTATCTCGCCGTGCACGCACCTCTGGAATTTCTGGAACGCGATGGAATGGCTCCAGAGGACATCTATGTCGGCCTTGAGCCCGGCAGCCCTCTGGGGATGGTAAAGGTACTCTTTTGGGTAATGGTTATGCTGGTGCGCGTTGTTCCAGTCCATTATGAAGGCGTCATATCCGGCTTCCCTGTAAAGGTCTATAAGCCCTCTGGAAAAAGTCTGCTCGTTCACCAGTGCCGTCCTCGGCCTTCTGCCAAGGAGGTCCTGGTAGTACCTGTTCCCTATCTCAAGGTTCCACCTGTTGACATCCGTGGGGATGAGCGGGAAGATGGCCTGCGAGTAGCCAGAGCCGATGAATTCGCATTTTCCTGCCTGCCAGAGCGAGCGCAGCCGCTCGATAAACGACGGGTCTATCCGGTTGACCTCTTTCAAAGTCCACGCGGTCATCTCTATGGCAATTGGGAAGCCTTTTTCAGCCATATCGAGAAGCGGCGAATAGCACCTTTCAACGACCTTCGGGAAATGCTCCCTGGGGATCATCGAAAACGCGAGATTGCAATGAAAGAGAGTATAGAGTTTAAGCATTTTATTTACCTTCGAGCCATTTGTATTCGGGGTCGGTGTTCGGCATTAAAACTCTGCCTTCGCCAGCGAGAAACCAGAGATAATAAAGGCCGTAACCCGGCATGGCGGACACTGGGTGATAGCCCCAGGGTATCGTCACGGCGTCATAATCCTTCACTTTGAAAGAATGGCTTCCCTCTTTGCCGTATATGGTCTGCGTGCCAAAACCCTCGGAAGGGTTGAGCCTGAACAGGTATATCTCTTCCATCTTCGCTTCCACGCCGGGTATCGCGGTGTCGTGCTTGTGCGGCGGGAAGCTCGACCAGCCGCCCGGCCTGTTGAATGTCTCCCCGATGACGAGCCTTGAAGCAGGAGCGTCCGCGCCGACAATATCAACGACCTTTCTTTCCCAGTTCTCTTTGCCGACAGTCTTTTCCTTCGTCATCTCAGGGGAGATGAAAAAGGGCTCGCCTTTTTCCGAAGTCCTTGCCTTGCAGATGGCAATCTCCGTCGGTCTGTCCGCGGTAAAGATTGCCTCGCTATCAATGGGCAGGCATAACGCTGAGGCCGTCTCTGTGAAAACGCTCTCCCTTTTGAGCCTGTACTCGTGGCCTTGGGTTTTCACAGAAGCCTCCCCGCTCAGGATGACTGCCGCCGCCTCAGACCCTTTGGTTGAAAAATGAAACGACTCTCCGGAGCTGAGGACCAGCAGGTCAAGGCTCAGGAGGCCGAGCTCGCCTTCGGATATTACGGTATTGAGCCCGCTTTCTCTTTTCGCGCTGATTTGAATGGGATTAAGCATATTTTTTCTCTGACACCGTATCGATAAGGACGGTGTCCGCCGCCTTCTGCCAGTTTCCTTCAGCCTGTGTCCTGTCTTCTCCAGACGCTATGATGTAGCAGACCCTGTGGCCGCAGTTGCGATACGGCTGGATGACCTCGCCCTCGCCGACCATCATGAATATCTCTTCGACGCCGGGAAGGGCTTTGGCTTCCTTAACGCCTGTAATCGACCTTATGAGGCCCGGGGCCGGAAATACCGCCTTGCATATCGTTACCCTGTCTTTTGAGGGAGTGTAGTATTTTTCCTTCACTTCAAGGCCGGTAGCCAGTGCCAGCGCCATCTTCTGCGGCTCAAGGCCGGTGGCCGAAGGGGTCGTGTACTGCGAATGAAACCCGCCGGAAAGGCGGGCCGGAAGCTCGAGGACCATCGGCCCTTTTCTGGTCATTATGGTATCGGCCTTGTACGGGCCGAAGTCTATGCCAAGGGAGGTGGCCGCGTCCTGCACAACTTTATAAAGCTCTTCCTGAACCGCAGGTGAAAACGCGCTCGGGTTGGTGTGGCCTGTCTCTATGGGGAACGCCCCAAACCCGAAGTGCCTGTCAACTATGCCGAACCGGTAGTGCTTTCCGTTCCAGACGATAAGCTCGACGCTCTGCTCGTCGCCTTCAACGAACTCTTCTATGAGCGCGGTCCCGGTGGTCGAATGGTTCTTCGCGTCCCTGAGCGCGTCCTCAAGCTCGTCTATCGAATCTATGCGCCTCGAGCCCCTTGAGGCGGCGTTGTCTATGGCCTTGACCATGCAGGGCAGCCCTGTCTTTTTGAGCGCGGCCCTGGCTTCCTCGATATTGCTGACCTCTTCCGCCCACGGCGTAGGGATGCCGTCCGCGAGCCATTGCGTTTTCATGAGAGACTTGTTATTCGACCTCTCAGCCGTCTCCATCGATATTCCCGGAAGGCCGAGCGCGTTCGACACGGCAGCCGCAGTAATGGCTACATCCGCGCCAGCGACGACGCCTGATATGTTGAACCTCTTTTTATTGTGCGCTGCCCACTCGGCGTGAGCCCACGCGCTCTTGATGTCGAGCGTCAGGGCAAAGTCAGCCTCCTTAAAGCCTTCGGCGTCAGCGTTCCTGTCGGAAGCGATAACGAAAAGGCCCATATCCTTGGCCTTCCTTATCATCGGGAGCTGCATTACTCCGGCCCCGAGTATCATAACGGCCTTTTTCGTCATCATATCCCCCATGCCAGGAAACCTCCGTCAACTGGAATTACCGCGCCTGTCACGAAGTCAGACGCCTTTGAAGAAAGATAAACGGCGGTACCGGCCAACTCGTCCGGCGTGCCGAGGCGTTTCATCGGAGTATTCGAAAGTATCCTTTCAAGCCGCTCTCCGACGAGCACCTTCGCGTTCAACGCCGTCCTGAACACGCCGGGTGCTATGGCGTTGACCTGGATGTTGAAGGGAGCAAGCTCGACGGCAAGGTTCTTGGTGAGAAGGATTACCCCGGCCTTTGAAGAGGTATAGGCTGCGGCGTCCTTCAAGGCAACGAACGACCCGAGCGAGGCGATATTGATTATCTTTCCCCTGCCCTGCACCTTCATCTGCGTGCCAACGGCGCGGCAGACCCTGAACGAGCCGGTGAGGTTCGTCTCAATGACCCTGGACCATTCCTCGTCGGTGACTTCAAGAGTGTCCTTCTTGAGGTGGACGCCAGCAGAATTGACGAGTATGTCTATGTGTCCGTACTCCTCGACAGTCCTGCTTACCGCGTCGTTCACGGAATCGGTATCCAGTATGTCCATGGGCACGGCAACTGCCTTGCCGCCAGCTTTTGTTATCATGCTGACGGTCTCATTGAGCTTTACGGAGTCCCTGCCTGAGACGGCGACATAAGCGCCAGCCGAGGCCAAGCCAACTGCTATGGCCTGCCCGAGCCCGCTTCCTCCGCCGGTGACGAATGCGGCTTTGCCTTCAAGGCTGAACAGGTCTGTCAATTGTCAGTCCTCCTCGCGCGCACAACAATTGTGTCACCTATGCCCATGCGCTTGGCGATAGTATCCATCGCGCGCTTGTTAACATCGGGTATGGAGCCCTTGGGGTTGCAGCTGCCGAACCTGACCCAGCTTACAACCGAAAAGCCTGTGTCAGAAAGGAGCTTGAACAAAGACTCTTGAGAGAACAGGTGCAAATGCTGCACCGGAAGATAGTAGAGCCACTTGTCGCCGAAAAGCTCGGAGACCATCCCGGTGCACGGCGTCTGGAGAATGACCTCGCCGCCCGGGGCAAGCAGGGAGCGCGTCTTTTCGAGTACCTGCCTGGGGTTGGAGACATGCTCTATGACATCCCAGTAGGTAAGCATGTCGAACTCCCCTTCCATCTTGAAGAGGTCCTTGACGAGGCAATTGAGCCCGGCTTCTTTCCCGGCATTGACCATCTCTTCCGAGATGTCTATGCCAATGGACTGCATCCCGAACTTCGCCGTGTACTCCATGAACTGACCGTTAGCGCAGCCTACATCAAGGAGCTTTTTGTCGCTGAGTTTGGAAAGGTCCATCCTGAGGTCCGCGAAAGTAAGAGACTTTTCAGCGAAGTATGTCTCCCTGTACTCTTTGGTGAAGTGCAGGTGATGGCCCAGGTTGTTGAATTGTTTGGTCATGTAGCCGGAGTCGTAAAACTTTTCTATCTCGGCGGCCGACGGATAGGAGGCCATCCTCTCTACCCCGCACCCGGCGCACCTTACGTACTGGCAGCCGTCTACCACGGCAACCAGGCGGGCTTCATTCGTTCCGCATAGCCTGCAAGAGTCGTTAGCCATTACGCTTCTCCCCGTAGATTATCATTTCCCGTCCTATGCCGTGTTTTGCCATGAGCTCGTACATCTCCTTTTTGAAGCCCTTGAGCTCGGGCTCGCTGAGCATGAGGTCTAGCTTTTTTCTCCGCGCGTGGCTTGCCCTGCCGAGTTCGTCGTTCCCGACATAGTCGTCGCCCATGAGCAGGAAGAAGTCTATGGGGAACATCGAGGTCGCGCCGACGACATTGAAGCCTGTCTTTTCAAGAAGCGCCTTCATCGTGTCGAAATTGAAGTAGTTTATGTGGTGAGGAGGAGCGAGCCAGTACGGCTTGTAATGGAGCTTCTCCTTCAATACCTTCTGCACCGGGCTGTAGTCGTTCGGAACCACGCAGCAGATGAGGCCGCCCTCGTTCATGAGCGACCCGGCGGCCTTCAGTATCATCGACGGGTCTGGCACATGCTCAAGCACCTCCGAGAGATGGACCGCGTCAAACCTTTTCTTGAGGGCGGAGGCCAGGCCGGTGTCAAAAAAGGTGTTCATCACCTCAAGGCCCAAACTCCTCGCGTGCGCCGCAGCCCTGGAAGAAGGCTCCACGCCGAATCCCTTCCAGCCCCTTTCCATGCCTGCCTTGAGAAAATAGCCTGGGCCGCAGCCTATGTCTAGCACCGAGCGCCTGTTTTCGGGAAGCTTCGATTCGAAAAATTCGTACCTGTCGTTATAGACGCTATCCCACCAGGGCAGGTCTTCAATGACCCGCTCGATGAAAAGAGGTTTTTCGTCAGTGTAGTACTCCTCCCTGTAGACCTTGTCGAGCTCGTTTTCCGTCGGGACAGGGTTCAAGTGGATGAAACCGCAGTCAGAGCAGTCGAGAACGCTAAAACCGTTAGCCCTGTCAAGTACGCTTCCGCTGTGCATCATTTCCTTACTCCTGGTATCAGTTCTGTTGTTTTATTAAAGAGCGTATGAGATCCGCTATCCTTGAAGCGCCGTCTCCGTCGGTCAGGTTCCTTGCCTTCAGGGACATCTCCGTCCACGAGGCCGGGTTATCCCTGAAGCTTTCCGCTGCCTCTGATATATCCGCCGGGTTCAGGTCCCTGTAATAACCCAGGCTCCTGCTTATGCCAAGCTCATGAAGAGTAGCGAGGTCTTGAGCGTCGGACTCAAAGTTACCGATGAGGACGGAAGGTACGCCCATGTAAGCGAGTTCATAAACTGTCGTGCCGACAGCCGTAAATGCTATGTGCGAAGCCCTCATCAGCGGGGCCATGTCCCTTGCGTTGAATACGAAGATAAACCTTTCATTGCTTCTCTTTATAAACTCTTCCATGGTTTCCGTGATTTTGAAGGCAGGCCCGATGACTGTCGTGACCTCTATGCCTTCGATGTTCCAGAGAGCCTTCAGCGCCGTTTCCGTAAGATTGAACGGGTCTGACCCGCCCATGGTGACGAGCACCTTCAACGGGGCCGAGTGGACGAGTGGCTCTGTGCCTCTTGAGCGCCTGAAGTTGTCTCCGATGATGAGATAGCTGCTGCCGGAAAGAAGATTGCCGCTGCCTAGCCCCCTGTATACCGGAGTCGGCATTACGATAGCGTCGGCCTCCCCGGTCGAGCTGTTGTCTATGAGAACGACTTTCCTGCCTTCTTCCCTGAGGCTGCGGACCTGGGCGCTCACATCGCGCTTCGTGTCGATGACGACGACGCCGTTCGTAAGCCTGTTCGCGTGCCTGCCGGTCATCGGGTAGACTATGTGGAAAAGGGCTTCCTCGTTGAGCCGGTCGATGACCGGTCGTTCGTTGTTGACGAGAAAGTGCATGGGCATCTCCTCGGTCTCCAGCGCGTGGGCGATATTGATGCACCTCATCACATGCCCCATGCCGATGGAAGGGCCGCCCTCTGTCCAGAAGGTCACGCCGTTCTGCATATTCTTTCGCGCTCCTCAAGGAGGTTTCTCGAACCCTTCACATCGAGGGCGAGCTTCAATGTCTTGTGCCCGTCTTTAATGTCAGCTTCGGGGGCCGTCTTTTTCTCGATGCAATCGAAAAAGTGCTTTGCTTCAGCCACGTACATCTCGTTTACCTGAAACGGCACCCTGCCGGAGTACCATTTTCCAAGCTCCGTCGAATAGGTCTCGACAGTGCCGGTAAGGAAGTCGGCCCTTATGGTGCCGGTGGAACCCGCGATGACCATCCTGTGCTGGTTGGCCCTCTGGAGGAAATCGGTCTGCCAGTTGGCTAATATGCCGTTCTTCAGCCTGAATATGGCTGTCGCGATATCTTCAACATCCATTTCAAGGTCGCTGACCTTGTCTACAAAGGCGTGCGACTCCTCGACCTCTCCGAAAAGCCACCTTATGTTGTCCAGGCCGTGTATGCTCGTAAGGATGACTCCGCCGCCGAGCTTTTTTCTCGCGGCGTACTCTATCCTGTAATCGGCGTTGGGGTGCCAGTCGGGCAGATAGTGGCCGCCAAAGTAGTTCACATGATAGACTCTGCCGACCACTTCGGACAGGATAAGGCTCTTTACCTGCTGAAAGACAGGGTGGAACCTGTAGCACATGGCCATCATCGCCACAAGGCCACGCTCCTCGACGATTTTCTCCAGCTCTCCGATACCATCGAGAGTGTCGGAAAGCGGCTTTTCAATGAGGAGGTGCACGCCGTGGCGGGCAAGCTCTATCGCCATATTCAGGTGTAGCGACGAAGGTGTGCAGATGACCGCCGCCTGAGGGCCCTGAAGGAGCGCGTTCTTGAACTTCGTCGTCAGCACGGGGTTTTCAAGGCCGATGGAAGCCGCCTTCAACGACTCTTCACTGGTGTCGCAGAGTATGAAGTTGCGTATCCCCAGAGACATCAGGTTTTTAATATGCCGTCTTCCTATTGACCCGCAGCCTACGACCAGAACCCTTGTTTCCGCTATCATCTGAGTGTCACCTTTCATTAGTTTCTCTGCCTGAATACGACTCCGACAGGCTCTCCCTCAAGGAAACTTGCCGGGTCACCGCTGTCAATCGCCTTCTTCAAAACCTTCAAGGCTTCGCAGGAAGCGTCTATCGTCTTCTTTATGTCCTTTTCCGTGTGCGAGTAGCTTACAAATACCGGCCCGCCGTAAAGGATGCCTCTTTTCACGGTCTCCTGGAGAAAGACGCTCTTCAGGAGCAGGTCTTCCTCGCCGGATGCGTTCCTCGCGCTGATGCCACCCCTGGGCGGCTTGCCGTATATCCTGAAGTTGAGGTCAATCGATTCGGCAAACGAGTTGATACCGTTATGCAGCACTTCGCCCATATCCCAGATGTGCTTTATTACGGGTTTTTCAATGAGCTCTGTTATGGTGGCCCTCGCGGCCGCAAGGCCGATGGTGTCGCCGGAGTAGGTCATCGAGAAGAAGACTTCGTTCAGCTCCTTCATGAATTCCTTCTTGCCTACGAGGGCGGATATCGCGAACCCGTTAGCCATTCCCTTGCCAAAGCAGGCAAGGTCAGGAACTACGCTGTAGTACTTCTGCGCCCCGCCGAGCGAGTACCTGAAGCCCGTGACTATTTCGTCAAGCACGAAGAGCGCGCCGTTTTTGTTCGCGACTTCCTTGGCGAGCTGGAGAAAGTTCTTGCCTGTCTTGATGTCGATTATCGGGTCAGTGCCCGGCACTTCCATTATCACGCAGCCGATTTTGCCGGGGTTTTCAGCGAAGAGCCTTTCCAGCGACTCTATCTTGTTGTACTCGAAGGCGTGCATGTAGTCTTTCAGGATTGCCGGTATGCCCTTGCTGCGCGGGGTCACGACAGCGTACCAGTCCTGGCAGCCGTGGTAGCCGCAGTACGCGATATGGTCTCTTCCCGTTGCGGCCCTCGCGACCTTTACGGCCGCGCTTGTCACATCCGCGCCGTTTTTTCCGAACCTTACCATCTCGGCTGAGGGTATGACTGTCGAGAGAAGCTCGGCTACTTCAACCTCAAGCGGGTGCATGAGCGTGAAAGTCGTGCCTTCCCTTACCTGGTTTATGACGGCCTCGCTTACGGCGGCGTAGTCATAGCCGAGCAGAATCGGCCCGAGCGCGAGCGGGTAATCTATGTATTCGTTGCCGTCGACATCCCATACATGAGACCCCTTTCCCTTTTTCAGGTACTTGGGAGTAACGCCCATTACGAACTGGTTTGGCCCCTTGCTCAAGGTCTGGGTGCCTGCCGGGATTATAGCCTCTGCGCGCTCCCAGAGCGCGTCGGATGCCGGGAAAAGGCTTACCTTTTTTTCTTCCTTATGAGCTACATTCATTTTCATTATCACCTTTCGAATATTGTTTATCCGGCCTTTTTGACTATTCTGTCCTGACGGAGCGATTTGGCGTACCCTTCGTTTCGTGTGGTCGCCGCGTTTATCTTCAATACCTCGGGCTTGCGCCTCAAAAAGCCCAGCACCTCGTCCATGTGAAAGACCCGCTCGCCAGCGCCGATGCCTTCGTATATTTCGGTCACGAGCTTAAGATCGCGCTCGTCGTCTACTGTCCAGCGCATGCCGGAAAGATCGGTGGCGCTCTTTATCTTGCAGAGGCTGAAGACCTGCGGGTTTTTCCATATGTAGGGCGTTACATGCTCGCGCTCAGAGGCAAGGGCCGCCTCAGCGTGCGCCTTTTTCAGGGCCTCGAACGAGAAGACCTCCGCGTCCAGGCCGTCCGGGTAGGATGAATCTATGCTCACATGGTCGAACCCGCCCTCACCAAACTTCTCTATGGCCCTGTCCACGAGCGCAGGGTCGATGAGCGGGCAGTCCGAGGTTACCCTCACGACGGTCCTGGCCCTGAACGACTTCGCGGCTTGGTAGTACCTGTCAAGGACATCGTCGAGACTGCCTCTTGAAAAGCCGGTTCCGTTAAGCTTGCACCACTCTTCTATGATGTCGTCCTCATGGCCGGTGGTCGTCGCGACGACTATCTCGTCTATCAGGCTGGATGCCTTGAGCCTGTTGACGACATGCCAGAGCATGGGACGCCCGGCTATGCCTTTCATGACCTTGCCCGGCAGCCTCGTCGAGCTCATCCTGGCCTGCACTATTGCTACGACCGGCCTCAACTCATTCCTTAAGCGCATATGTCCTCCCTCTGGACCGGCATGTCCTTCACCAGGTCGCGGAGCGCGGTCTTTCCGATTATCCCGCCCAGGTCCCTTGGCTCTAAGCCGTAGGCGTGACGGACGAGCTTTACCATGTCAGTGGTTATGACATCACCCCTGTGGATGTCGGTCCTGGCGTAAATAGACCTCCTGGCCCCGACCCTTTCGGCCATCTCGCTTTCCGAGGGCCTTTTCACCCCGTCGCCGAGGGCCTTTTCGAGGTTCCTTATCTCAGAGACCATGAACTTGAATTCCTCGACCTCCATTGCGTAGGGGTGGTCTGGCCCCTTCAATTTCCTGTCGAGGGTTATGTGCTTTTCGATTATCGACGCTCCGAGCGCTACGGCGGCGGTGGCGACCGTGTTTCCGGGCGTGTGGTCGGAAAAGCCGACCGGGCAGCCGAACTCCCTGGCTAGCGTTGTCATTGCCGTGATGTTCATGTCCTCGTACTTCGGCGGATAAAGGGAAGCGCAGTGGAGAAGGGCCGCCTCGAAGTTTTTCTGCTCGAGTATGACCTCTACCGCTCTTCTGACCTCTTCGAGGTAAGCGGCTCCGGTCGAAAGTATTATCGGTTTGCCGTATGAGGCCACCTGTTTCAAGAGCGGCTCGTTGGTCAACTCGCCGGAGGCAAGCTTGAATGCCGGTACGCCTATCTCATGCAATAGCTCTGCCCTGCCCTCGTCAAACGGAGCCGAAAGAAATGTTATGCCTACGGAAGCGCAAAATTGAAAGAGCAGCTCGTGCCACTGCTCAGGCACTGTGAGGCGTTCGATTATGGGGTAAGCCGGGTGGGCAGACCACTTGCCGTCGGTATCGGGTCTCAAGGGGTTCAAAAGGCCCTCAGCCGTAAACGACTGGAATTTTACAGCGTCAGCGCCCGCGTATTTGGCGGCCCTTATTATCTCTTTTGCCTTTTCCAGGTCAGAGTCGTGGTTCGAGCCTATCTCCGCGATGACATAAGTGGGGTATCCGGTTCCGACTGATCTTCCCGATATTTTTATCGTGCTCCTCATTTTCATCTGCTCCTTATCTTCAAACTGGATTCGAGCGGAAAATACACTTTGCCGCCCCTTCTGTGCGATTCGTGCACCGCGAGGGCCGCTTCGAGAGCGGCCAGTCCGTCTTGAGGCCCGTTCCTGCTGCTCACCCGGCCTTCCATCGCGTCAAGGAGGTTGGTAAGCGCCCCGGTCCAGATGTTGGCCTCTTCAAATTCCGGGAACTCGACCCTGTAAAGCTCCTTGAAGCCGGTATAATGCGTGCTTGCCGAAGGCCTGTAATATTCAAGCAGGCCGTTGTTGCCTATCCTTATCCTGCCGTGGCTCCCGATAATGTCGAACTCGAAGAAAAAATAACCTTTTGACTCGGCGAAGACCGCGCCGTGAACGCCGTTTTTAAATTTTATGAACGCCCGCCCGCCCCTGTCGTCCGCGATGTCCCAGGGAAGGCTGCCAGTAGCGTCCTCAAGCGTCCCTTCTATCCACTCGATGTCGCCGCCAAACCAGCGGAGGACATCGAAGGCGTGAGTGCCGGTATGGATAAAGCTTCCGCTGAAATGGCTCGTGATGGACTGAAGTACGCCTATTCCGCCGTTCTCAATAATCTCTTTTACCTTTGCGTACTCAGGACTCCACCTTCTCATGTGGGAGACGACCATCTCAGTGCCGTTCTCTTTGGCTGCCTCGACAATCGCCCTGGCCTCATCCATGGAGGTGGCGACAGCCTTTTCGCACCAGATGCCCTTTGCCCCGGCCCCGGCGGCGTCGATCACCATCGCCGCCCTTTCCGGCGCCCAGGCGCATATGCTGACGATGTCTAACCTTTCCTGCAAGAGCATCTCCCTGTAATCAAGGTACAGTTTTTCGACCCCGTACCTTCTGCCAAACTCACGGAGCCTTGCCGGGTCAGCATCCGAGGCCGCCGTGACCTGGACTTTACCCATCCTTGCAAGCTCCTCGTAAGCCCCCATGTGAGTGCAGGGCTTTTTCTCAAGCGGGTCGTCTTCCAGCATCCAGGCGACCCTGCCGCAGCCTATTAGCGCGGCCCTGTAAGGCCCCTCAGGCCGCTTCCGGTCCATCGAAGAACCCGTCCGCCAGATCCGGGACAGCTAGCTTTTCCTTTTTTTCCACGAGGACACCTTCACAATCAGGGCACACGAGGCGTTTTCCGGCCCTATACATGTGATTTACTCCCCAGCCCCAGAATTCCCTGGAGCATTTTCCGCATACGAACTTGGGCATCATCTGTCTCCTTTCCTTGACCTCATATCGCGCAGGCTTGTCCCCGTTTTGGCTGACTTGCCGAAGCGCAGGCAAGCGTCGATAAAAGAGCCTCTACTACCGCCCCTGCTTCTTCATCTTCAAGAAGCGGGTAGATCGGCAGGCTCACTTCTTCATCGTAGAACTTCTCGGTCTTCGGGAAATCCCCGGGCTTGAAGCCCAGGCCCCTGTAATAGGGCTGAAGGTGAACCGGTATGTAATGGACCTGCAGGTTTATCCCGATGGCGCTCATCAGCTCGAAAACATCTTTTCTGGAAGCCCCGAGGCTGGCGAAGTCTATCCGAACGGCGTAAAGGTGCCAGGCGCTCAGCTGCCCCGGATGGACTGCGGGGGTCTTTATGAACTGATACTTTGAAAGGAGGCGGGTATAGAAGGCGGCCAGTTCAGCCCTTCTCGAAATAAACCTGTCGAGTTTTCCAAGCTGGCTCAAGCCTAACGCCGACTGTATGTCCGTGAGCCTGTAATTGAAGCCCAGGTCCTGCATCTCGTAGTACCAGGGCAATCCCTCTGGTTTGAAAAGCCTGTCCGAGTGCTTTACCACGCCGTGAGACCTTAAGGAGATGAGGCGCTCGTAGAGCTTTGGGCTGTTAGTTGTCACGGCCCCGCCCTCGCCCGTTGTTATGGATTTTACAGGGTGGAAACTGAAGACCGTCATGTCTGAATTTGAGCAGGAGCCGACTTTTCTCGTCTCTCCGCGCGAATCGGTCCAGGAGGCCCCGAGAGCGTGGCACGCGTCTTCTATGACAATAAGGCCGCGCTCCCTTGCGATGCGGCTTATCTTTTCCATGTCGCACGGCGCGCCCGCGAAGTGGACAGGGATAAGGGCCTTTATCGACGGGCTGGCTTTGACCTTCTTTTCAACTTCAACCGGGTCGATGTTGAGCGTGCCGCTGTCGATGTCGACAAAATCCGGCCTCGCGCCCACATAAAGAGCGGCGTTCGCCGAGGCGAGAAAGGTCAAAGGCGAAGTCAGGACCTTATCTCCGGGGCCGAGCCCGGCTGCCTTGCACGCCAGGTGCAGGGCGGCTGTGCCGTTCGAGCAGGCTACTGCGTACTTCGCGCCAGTATACGCGGCAAGCTTCCTTTCGAACTCCTCCACGACAGGGCCCTGGGTAAGCATGCCGGAGGCGAGAACCTTTACTACGGCCTCGATATCGTCGGCTTCAATTGTTTGCCGCCCGTAGGATATCGCCCTCTTCTCCATTCGAAAACTCCTGTACTATTTTTCTGATTTCCAGAGTGCTGAGCACCCGGTCGTTCCTGTCGCTCGCGTAAACAAAGCCTTCCGTTACCGGCCTGCCGCCGTTCTTTCTTTCCTCGCCCCACCACGCGAACTGGGGCTGGATGATGAAATAATTGTCGTATTCGAGGGTGAGCCTGCCGTCGTCCTCTGATATGAGGGTCTCGTGCAGCTTTTCGCCGGGACGAATGCCTATGACCTTGATCGCGCAGTTCGGTGCTATAGCCTTTGCGACCTCTGTCATCGAAGCGCTCGGTATCTTGGGCACGAATATCTCGCCGCCCTTCATCTTTTCAAGGGAGGTCAAGACGAACTCGGCCCCTTCATCGAGGGTTATCCAGAACCGGGTCATCCTGTCGTCCGTGACGGGAAGGACGCCGGTATGTTTTAATTTGAGGAAAAGAGGTATGACGCTGCCGCGGCTTCCGACGACATTTCCGTACCTTACGACGGAAAACCTCGTTGGCTTGCTGCCTGCGTAGGAGTTTCCGGCTATGAAGAGCTTGTCTGAGCAGAGCTTTGTGGCCCCGTAGAGGTTAATGGGGTTTGCCGCCTTGTCGGTGCTGAGTGCCACGACCTTCTTCACCCCGAGGTCAACGCAGACATCTATGACATTCTGGGCCCCGAGGACATTGGTCTTTATGGCCTCGAACGGGTTGTACTCGGCTGCCGGGACCTGCTTTAACGCTGCGGCGTGCACGACGAAATCGACTCCGTCAAAAGCCCTGTAGAGCCTTTCCTTGTCCCTTACATCGCCAATGAAGAACCTCAGGCACTTGTCGGGAAAGGACTGCATCATCTCCGACTGCTTCAGTTCGTCCCTGCTGAGTATTATGATCTTTTTGGGGGTGTACCTGGAGAGTATCTTCCTTGTAAGCTTCTTGCCGAGTGAACCGGTGCCGCCGGTTATCAGAATTGTCTTGCCATTAAGCATCGCACAGCTCCTTGCGGTTTTGTCAAAGATGAATTGCAAAACCCGTGCCAGTGCTTTTACAAAGCGGCTCTAGACAATAAAATTCAATTTTTACGGCAAGTTACAAAAAGAAGAGGCAGCTGAGGCGGTTTTCTGTCAGGTGTTTACCGGAGAATAGTCAAATAAATGACTCGCCAGAAGTGTCAGAAAAATTTTCCCTGGGGGGTGGATATTTTTGCCTGGGGGCCCGCAAGGGCCCCCTTTGGCTTACATCTTGATGGAGAAGTGGGAAGGATAGTCCTCTTTATCGAGGACGCACTGGATGGCTTTCATATTGTCGGCGTTGAAAACTACCGGCCCCTTGAGGTTCAGGCTCAGCTCTTTGGTGTCCTGCGAGACGCAGACCATCACGAGAGTTATGAGGCTGCCCGGGTCCTTCACCCCGAGCCCGTCCGCGTCGGCTTTTCTGAGCGGCACCGCGTACTCGGGCTTGAACTGGTTCGGGTCGGTCATGAGGAACGCCACAGCCGGGTCGTCCACGGCCTGAAGCCACCGGAAGACTCCATCGGCGTCGTGGTCTATCAGTATAAATCTCCGGAGCTTCTCGAACCCCGGCACTCCCTGCACGAAACTGATTATTTTCTCTCCGGCAACCGAGATGTCACCGAAACGGCTCGTCTTGAAGCATACTGCTGATACCGGTTTTTCCGCTGTGTTCATTTTTTCCTGAACCCCTTCAGTGTGTCGGCTATCTGGCTCGGCAGCCCCGCGGCCCGGATGTTCTCATCCTGTATCCGGAGGTATACCTCTTCCCTGTGGACCGGGCAGGCGTTCGGAGCCTGGATGCCGAGCTTTACCTGGTTGTCTTTCACCTCGACGATGACTACCTTGATGTCCTCGCCTATCCTTATGCCTTCGCCTGACTTCCTTGTCAAAACAAGCATTTGTTTTTTGCCCTCCCTGGCAGTTCTTAGGCTGCCTCTAAAAAGCAGCTATTTTTTCTGAAATCAAGGAAGGGTGGAAATGAAAAGCGCAGCATATATTTAGAATATGTGAGCATTTTCATTTACGCCCTGACAAAGAGGTCAGGAAAAAGAGCAATTTTTAGAGGTAGCCTTTCTTCTAAAGATAATCGAATATATTCAAGCTGAAGACCTTGCCGGCCGACGCGAGAGCGGCCTCGAGGGCAACCTGGTTGGACTTCATGTCCGATATGAGAGTCGTTATGTCAGCGTCCTCCATATCGGATATTTTTATCTTCACCTCGAGCCTGTATGCAGAGAAGTCATCCTTGGCCGCACTCAGCCTTGATACCCTGCCGCCTATGTCTGAGACCGACGACGAGACCTGGTTAAAGGAATTCTCCAGCCCCGTGATGGCGGAATGTACCCCCGCGGTGTCGTTCGCGGCCAGGGCCGCTGAAAAATCAGCCACTGTCTGGAGTATGTCCACTCCCCCGGCGGTGCCCCTGAAGACCTCGCCCCCGTTCACGCCGATGCTTATCGACCCTGAAGGGCTTATCTTCAACTGCTGGGTGTTAGCGTCTCCCTGGAAAGCCCCGGAAGCGTCAAACGCCGCGGTGTCTGTTTTGTACCCGGCAAATACATACCTGCCCTCGAAGTTCGAGTTGCCAAGATGGATGAGCTCGTCGCGGAGGTTATCCACCTCGGATTTTATCAGGTTCCTTGACTCCGCGCCTGAAAGGCCGCTTGCCGCCGTAACCGCGAGTTCCTGGAGCCTCGTCAGAGCGTCCTTTGCCCTGTCCAGGGCGGTCTCGGTAAAACTCAGCGCGGCTAACCCGTAATCAGCGTTCTTGTCGTACTGGTCTATGGACGACAAAAGCGACTTCGAGGTCAGGATGGCGTGCGCGCTTGCCGGGTTGTCAGAAGCCGAGTTGACCTTATGCCCGGTAGCCATCTGCCTGTTCAGCCTGTATATGGCTTCCTGGCGCCTCATGAGATCGTTCACATAGGCGTCATACGAAAGGTTCTGGGTTATCCTCATCTGCCTACCTCAGCCTCAGAATCGTATCCATCATCTGGTCGACGGTGCTCAAGACCTTGGCGGCCGCCTCGTAAGCCCTCTGGAGCTTTACGAGGTTTATCGCCTCTTCCTCGATGGACACGCCTGAGACAGTTTCCTTCGCCGCCCTTAGTTCCTGCGTGAAGTTGCTCTGGGCTTCGTAATTTATCCTCGCGTCCTTGGCGGCTGTGCCAAGGTCCGTGACTATGCTGTTATAGAACTGGCTGAAAGTCGTGCTCCCTATGACCGAGCCGTCCTTCAAGTCCGCTATCGCCAGCGCGTTTGCATTGTCGCCGGGCAGGCCCGTGGAAGTGGCGGACGCGGCAATCTTTCTCGGGTCGGTCAGGGCGACTTCCATCTCAAAGGCCGCGTTTTTCGTGGAGCTCACGACAAACCTGTCGCCTCCCTGCGGGGCCTTGGAACTGTCGGCTATGATGACGCTCAGGCCGTCGAACGATATCACGGCCCCGGAAGTATACGCGCCGTTCGAGACCACGGCGTCGGTATTGAGGTTGACTACATTGTAGGCCCCTGGCCCTGAAAACCTTATCTCGTAATCATCGAGAGTAAGGGCGCTTAAGTCTGTTACCATACCGCTGGTTATGGCCGCCCCGCCGGAATTGGCGCTGCTGGCGTTAGCGTAGACGGAAAGCGGCGAGAAAAAATCCGCCCCTGTCGAGCCGTCGAGGCCGTAACCCTGAGCGTGCTGCAGATTTACTTCTTTTATTATCGAAGCTGAAAGGAGGTTTATGCGCTCCTTCGCGTCTTTGTAATAAGCTATGCCTTCGAGGTCGCCCTTGAGGCTCCCGCCGGTTATCCTGCCGTTGATCGTGCCGCCATTGAGCATGAGGCCCGGGGTGTCAATGTCCCTGGGGTCGGGCCGCACAGTAAGGGTCGCGGTCTTGTTTGCGGCCACAATAAAAGAGCCGCCGATATAGACATCGACCTGCCCGATATCGTTTTCCGTCACATTAATGTCAACCAGCCCGGAAAGCTCCTCCAGGAGGATATCCCGCTTGTCCCTCAAGTCGTTCGCTGATGTGCCTGAAAGCTCAACCGAGGATATCTGGGCGTTGAAGCCGGCTATCCTTTCAGCCAGGCCGTTTATGTCAGCGACCTTATGCTCTATCTGGGAGTTTACGCTCGCGAGGTTGCGGTCCAGGTTGGTTGCCGCGTGATTGAAGGTGTCAGAAAGAACCCGCGCGTTGGAAAGCATCGCTGCCCTCTCACCGTAGGCAGAGGGGTTTGCCGCGACATCAGCCGCGGAATTGAAAAAAGCATCTAACCTTGTGGAAAGGCCAGCGCCGTCAAAGTCGTTAAGTATGGATTCCAGGCCCGCCAGGTGCTGTCCCCTTGTCTCAAACCTTGAAAGCGCCGATTGAGCGTCCCGGAGCTGTATCGTCTGAAAGCTGTCGTATACGCGCTCGACTGCCGCTACATCCACGCCGGTGCCGAAGAACTGGCCGCCGAAGTTCACGGGGTTCATCGTCTCAAGGACGACCCTCTGCCTCGTGTATCCGGCCGTGTTCGCGTTCGCTATGTTATGGGAGGTGACATTTATTGCCTTCTGGTTGGCCTGAAGGGCAGTCTTGGCTATGTCGAATATGCCGTTAAGGGTAGACATTGACTATGCCCCCTCTGAAAGGCGCGAGCCTTTTACGGCAAAGCCGTCAAAAGAGCCTGTCGCCTTGTAAGTGCTCGGCTGCATGAAGTTCCCCAGGAAACCCAGGGTCTTGGCCACATTCTCCATGGAACTTTCAATGATAAGGCTGTTGAGCCCGTTTATCTCTTTTATGGTGTAAGAAAGAGAAAATAATGTCTTCTGGCATTCTTCGAGTACAGATGATTTTGCCGCCGCCAGCTCTATCAGGGAAGTCAGGTTTACTTCCCGTGCGGGCTCGCCACCAAGGGCAGCCAGACTCTCCTTCAGAAGAGGCTGCCTTGCCTCTGTAGCCGCGCGTATCCTCATGGCCAAGTGCTCTTTTTGGCTTACGGTCTCATAAAGCCCCTTGTAGTCCCGCCCCACTATGCACTCGGTTTCCCTGTGCAATACGCAGATGAGGTCCTTGAAAAGCTCTATTTCACGATTGAGATGGCCTATGAGGTTTTCGTTTTCCATTTTCTCATTTCTTGTGCAGGGCGTCCCTTACGGCGCGTTCTATCATTCTTTCCGCGACCTTGCCCGCATCAACATGGTAGTTGCCATGCTCTATGTCGGTTTTGAGCTTCACGACCTTCTCTGTCCTTACATCCGGAACCGAATCAAGAAGGACCTTTGCCCTGTTCATCTGGCGCGCCATCGAGGAGATGTCAACATTGTCCCCTGAAGATACCCCGCCTCCGGCCACGCCGTTTTTCTTTATATTTCCGCTATCTCCGGCCTTTTTGACGAAATTGTCGGTGCCTACGCCACCGGGTTTTTTACCGCCTATTTTCATTTGTACCCCCTCCTGTAATGCCGTTTATCCGGTTACTTACCTTCAATATCGGCGGAGGGTGTCAAAAACTTTAGCGAAACGCTACATATTGTTGTATGAATTTAGAAAAGCACAACTCATCCGTCAACCATAGAGGCTTTCCGGGTCAAGGGCTTTTCCGTTTCTAAGGACCTCGAAGTGAAGGTGCGGCCCGGTCGACCTGCCTGTCGAGCCGACGAAGGCTATCGGCCGGGATGGGCTTACAATGTCCCCTTCCTTCACGGCGTTCTCGGCGTTGTGTCCGTACCTGGTGACAAGCCCGTCATCATGGAGTATCTCGACCATGTTGCCGTAGCCGCCCTTTGTGCCGCTGAAAATGACCTTGCCACTCGACGCCGGATACACCGGCGTGCCCTGGCTTGCCGCTATGTCCATGCCGTGGTGGAACCTCGTATGTCCGGTGAACGGGTCAGTCCTGTCGCCAAACCTGGAGCTTACCCGCTTCAATTCCTTCAAAGGGAAAGAGAATTTTTCGGGCTCCTGTACGGGCGCGGCGGCAGACAGCGGCCCGGCCTTGACCTGGACCGGCTCGATTGCCGGAGCCTGCGAAATTGCCGGCTCACCCTGAGGGACTTCAGGCTCCAGGTCTGAAAGCTGCCTCATCAGCATATCCGCCAGCCCTATGCCTCCGGCCTGGGCCATATTTTTGGAAAGTTCCGCGTCCAGCATGGAAGAATATATATCTTCGGCTTTTCCACCGTGAAAAAGTTCGCTTTTTCCGATCGTCTCGCGCATGCTCTTGAACATCTGGTTTATGAACAGCGACTCGAAGTCGGCAACGGCCCGCTTGAGCTCCTTGTTGCTATCCCTTGACGGCCCTTTGGGAGCTTCAGTCTGGGAATACGCGTTGACCTGCGTGATGCTCATTTAAAGCCCCACCTTTTCGAGGTCAAAGGCTATGTGCCTGATATAGACCTCGAGCTCCTTCAAAGCGTCCGGCTCGTCCTTTATCTTCATGGCCGCGCCCATTATGGAGACCAGCCCGTTCCTGACATGGTGGGAGATGTACCGCTTACACTCTTTCGGTATCTCGCAAGACCTCTGGATAGCTAACTCTTCGTCCATCATCTTGGCGCCCATTCCACTCACCTTCCCTTAGATTATCTCCAGCCCGGCCTGTAAGCCGCAGATGGGACTTTTTCAACAGCCGATTAGATGATTTCCAGTTCGGCCTGCAACGCTCCGGCAGCCTTTATGGCCTGGAGTATGGCAACAAGGTCCCTGGGAGTGACGCCCACGAGGTTCAATGCCCTTACAACCTCGCCCAGCGTCACGCTTTCAGGCAGCACTACGAGCCTGGATTTCTGCTCTTCCACCCCGACCTCTTCATACGGCACGACGACGGTCTCTCCCTTTTTCGAGAACGCCGGGGGCTGGGATATGAGGTACTGGGTCTTTATCTCTATGCTTATGTCGCCGTGAGATACCGCGACGGTCGATATCCTGACATTTTCGCCCATGACTACCGTCCCGGTCCTCTCGTTCACTACGACCTTGGTCACGGAATCAGGGGCGACGATTATCCCTTCTATCCTTGATATGAAGCCCACGACGCCGTTCGAGAAATCCGGAGCAGGCACCTGCAGGCGTATGCTGCCCGCGTCAACGGCCTCAGCCACATTTGACGAAAAGTTCAGATTTATGGCGTCGGCCATGTTCCGGGCCGTCGTGAAATCCGGGCTCCGAAGAGACAGGTACAGGGCCTGCCTGCCCGCGAGCAAAAGCGGCACTTCCTTTTCTATTATCCCGCCGTTCGGTATCTTTCCGGCTGTCTGGTGGTTCTTGGTTACTTTGGCCCCCTGCGTACCGGCTGAAAAACCGGCCAGCGCTATCGCGCCCTGCGCTACCGAGTATACCGCGCCGTCGTGTCCACGCAGCGGGGTGGCTATGAGAGTGCCGCCCTGAAGGCTTGTAGCGTCACCGAGAGACGACACCAGCACATCCACCTTCATGCCAGCTTTGGCAAATGGCGGCAGCTCGGCGGTAATAAGCACGGCAGCGGTGTTCTTTACCTTTATCGAGCTGGCGTCGAACTTGAGCCCCATCTTGTTGAGCATGTTCGCTATCGACTGCGTCGTGTAAACGGCGCTGGATTTGTCTCCTGTGCCGCTGAGGCCAACGACAAGGCCGTAGCCCACGAGCTGGTTCGGACGCACGCCGTCAATGAAGGCGATGTCCTTTATCCTTGCGGCGGATGCCTCTGCCGTAAAAAACGCGCCGATAAGAAACACTGACAGAGCAACGCTTATGAAAAACCGTTGGGCTTCCTTAAAAAGGCCAGACATTATCAAGTACCCTCCTCATCCATCCGGGCGACTGCTCGTCAGATATGACGCCCTTGCCGTTGTACTCGATTCTAGCGTCCGAGAGCAGTATCGAAGGTATGATGTTCTGCTCGTTTATGTCCTCGGGCCTTGCTATGCCGGAAAGTATTATGAACTGGTGCTCGTTATTAACGAGTATCTCTTTCCTGCCCTCGAGAACGAGGTTGCCGTTCCCCATGACCTCGGTTACTCTCGTGGCGATGACCGCGCTCAGCTCGCCGGATCTCTTGGTAGTGCCAGAGCCGTCGAACCCGGCGTCGTAGGTGGCCTGCACCTCAGGGCTGAAGGACGCGCCCTGGCCAAGGAAGTCTCTCATGCCGAAGTTCAGTGGCAGTCCCAGAAACTTCTGTATGCCGATATCGGCGGTCGACTGCCTGGATGTCGAAGTCGAAGCTTCTTTTATGGCGCTAGTCTTCTCTGTAATCTGTACGGTTACGACATCTCCGACATTCTTGGCCCTCAGGTCCTGAAAGAGCGCGTTCCTCGAGTTCTCGCCGGGCCATATTGAGCCGGTCGTAGTTGGCGCTGCGGCGCTCTTCACAGGTATGGTGGAAGAGTCGATCTTCTGGAGCTTCGGCGGGGCCGCGCAGCCGATCAGGAGCGCTGAAGCCGCGATTATGAAAATATACTTCCTTGCCATGTCATCTCCGTGCTTTGTTCAAGCCTTAAAAGCTTATGACTATCTCACCAGGGCCAGTGACCTGTCCGGGGACTTCCTTGCCGGAGGCGGTGCGCACGGCGATTGTGCCGCCAATGTGCCCGTCCTCGGTTGCCACCCCGTGAGACCTTATCCTTATGCTCGGCCCTTCTATCATAAGCCCAACCTTCTCGCCGCGCTTTACGACCGTCTCGGGCCTTACGAATTCCCTTTTTATGACCGAGCCCGCTGTTATGGGCCTTTTCGCGACCATGCCTGAGAGTTCATCCACCGAGGCGAATGAGCTTGAAGCCTCGATTAACTCCACCCTCGCGGTTTTGACATCATCGGCCGTTATCTTTGTCCTGACCTTCATGGGACGAAGGGCCACAACCGCCTTTTTGAAAACCCTGACCCTCGCGCTGCCCCAGAAGACCCTTGCAGGAGAGCCTTTTTCCCTCACCTCGACCTTGAAAGATACCTTGCCCGGCCCTGTTAGCCTTTTGGGCATCTCAAGACTCAGTGAGGCCCCTTTCCCAGCGGCAAACCCCGGTATTTCGACCTCGTCGACCTCTATCGCTTCTCGCTCCCAGGGGAGCATTGAGGCAAGCTCGCCTGTTACGAAATCGTCTACCAACGCGTTTGAGGCCGCCGGAAAAAGAAGCGTCAGGAGGAACGCCGCTATGTAAAGGAGGCGCTTCACAGTTACCTCTTCATGGAATTGGCGGTCTGGAGCATCTCGTCGGTCGTCTGTATTGACTTGGAGTTTATCTCGTACGCCCTCTGCGCGGCTATCATGTTGACCATCTCTTCTACCACGCTGACATTGGACATCTCGAGGAAGCCCTGCGCGAGAGTGCCGGCCCCGTCAGAGCCGGGAGTCGATGTCGTTGCCTCGCCGGAGGCGGCCGTCGTAGTGTAAAGGTTTCTGCCCACGGGCTGCAGACCTGAGGGATTGATGAACCTGGCGAGTTCGAGGTTGCCTACCTGGGTCGGAGTTGCTATGCCGGGCTGGGTGACAGAGACGATTCCGTCCGCGCTGATGGTGATTGCCATGGCGTCGGATGGAATGGTTATCTGCGGCTCGACCGTGTATCCGTCCGAGGTAACAAGCCTTCCTTCGCTGTCCACCTTGAACTCGCCAGTCCTTGTGTACGCCATCAATCCGTCCGGCTTGGTGACCTGGAAAAAGCCTTGGCCCTCCACGGCTATATCGAGCGGGTTTTCCGTCTGTTTGAAGCTGCCCTGGTTAAAAAGCTTTTCGGTCGACACGGTTCTTACGCCCTGGCCTATCTGAATGCCGGTCGGCACCATCGTAGAAGGCGAAGAAGAAGCGCCCGCCGATTTCATCTCCTGGTAAAGGAGGTCCTGGTAGTCTGCCCTGCTCTTCTTGAAGCCGGTGGTGTTAACATTCGCGAGGTTGTGCGCGATTATGTCTATGTTAAGCTGCTGGGCCTCCATGCCTGTGGAAGCCGTCCATAAAGCTCTTATCATCTCCGTAAACCTCCTTTTTTATGAAGCCCGTCCGACCTCTTCGATAGACTTTCTGGTCTGTTCGTCAATGGATTGAATCATCTTTGAATGGGTCTCGTAGGACCTCATCGCCTCTATCATCGTAGTCATCGCCTTAACGGCATTCACATTCGAAGTTTCAACGAAGCCCTGCTCGACCTGGGTGTTCGGGCTTACAGGCTGCTCCTTTGCGCCAGGGGCGGCCCTGTAAACGCCCCCTTCCCTTCTTAATACGGTAAGGTCGTTGAAGGTCGCGAGCTTCAAGGCCCCGATCGTCTTTCCTCCGGAATTGAGCTTTCCGAGCGCGTCGACCGAAACATCAGCGGCTGAGAGCTTCACCGGGCCGTCCTCGCCGTGGACCGGGTACCCTTCTCTTGTGAGGAGCTCTCCGCCCGCGGCGACAGTGAAGCTTCCGTCCCTTGTGTAGCCCTTGCCAAAAGGCGTATCCACAACAAAAAAGCCGTCTCCCCTGATGGCGAAATCGAGCTTCCTCTCGGTCTTCTGCAATATGCCCTGTGAATAGTCTGTCGAGACTTCCCCAAGGCGGCCAAAGTTCCTTATGCGGAACTGGTCGGGAAGCGACGCCTCAAAAAGGGGCTTTTGCCCCTTGTAGCCGGTCGTATTTACATTGGCGAGGTTGTCCGTAAGGACCTCCATCCTCCGCTCCTGGAGCACGGCCCCTGATAGAGCTACGAATATGCCCTTGTCCATTCAAGCCTCCCTGAAACTTCATTGCGTCAAATACTTGAATACTGCAACTGCCGTGCCAGCCCTTATAAGCCTGCTTTTAAGTCCCCACCCTGGAACAATTCTTCCGGGTAGGGGAATTTTTTTCCTACGACCTGTGGAGCGAGGACAGAAGCTCCGCTTCTCCGCTCAAAAGCCCCAGGCTCCTTGCTATCTCTCCTGCCGGTACGCCGGATTTGAGCATCTTCAGCGCCTTTGAGTAGATGTCCTCGGCTTGCGCTTCCCTCCGTGGGGAGTTAACCGACGCCTTGGCCTTGACTATGAGCTCTTCGAGGATCGCCTGCCTCTCCCTGAGCCCGTTTTCATACCTTGAGAGGTCCATGCTCCTGGTCTCAAGTTTTTCAAAAACGGTCTTAACCTCGGAAAGCCCGTCATTGAGCTTTTTAGCCAGTTCGTCCTGTATGGCGGCAGGCGCGCCCTGGGTCCTGGCAACGGACTTTCTGAAAAGTATTATGTAGAAGATGAACCCGATCAGGACCAGGTTGACGATGAGCAGTATCACACCCCAGAGCATCATAAACGGCCACCTCATACACTCGGATTAAGTTCATTGAGAACCAGTCGGAAGATATAATATGCAAGAGCCGTGCCCGGAAAAACGCGATTATATGAAAGGTGGGCGAGCGGAAATAAAAAAGGGGGGCCGAATGGCCCCCCTGGAAGTCTAACTTGCTGATTTTACGGTTAATAAATCTCTGTGCCCTGTGTGAATGCCGCCCTGACGCTTTCGGTTAACTCCGGCATGACCGCCTCATCGAGACCCAATATCTCCGGAAGGTTGCCGAAAGAGACCTCTGAGGCGCCAGCTTTCCTCCATCCCATGCCAAACTTTTGGCACATCCTGTCAGACAGGGTGATTATGGCCACGAGGTGAGAGAGCTGCTTGTCCCTGGCCAGCGCCTCATTGTCATCAAAAAATTTTATGAGCAGTTCGAGGTTTTCAGGGAAGCCCCACTTCTTCACTACAAAAGCTCCGACCTCCCTCTGGGTGAACTCGAAGATATCCCTTTCGGCAGTCTCGAAGGAGACCTGGTCGTTATAGACCATTTCAATAACCTTCGCGAACTTTTCAGGGTATTCGTTATTGACGACGACCTTGCCGATGTCATGCAGCAGCCCCCCTATGAAGGCGTCCTCGGGGTCGACCGTCCTGGTATGCCTTGCGATGACGCTCGCCGCAAGGGCTGAGCCTATCATCTGCTCCCAGATGAGCTTTTCGGCAAGCCCGAACTTCTTATAGACATTCTTCATGGAGGTAGCCACAACTATGTTCCTTACGGCGTTCAGACCCAGCCTGAGGATCGCCTGGCTCAGGTTCTGTATGTTCCGGTAGCTGCCGTAGAAGGCTGAGTTTGCGACCTTCAGTATCTTGGCCGTAAGGGC
>Ga0154366_173_pt1 | contig 48435 bp, 37 predicted proteins | sample RifGroA2_FD_115894 | JGI IMG/M metagenome (GOLD analysis project Ga0154366, IMG submission 115894) | Deltaproteobacteria bacterium GWA2_54_12
CATAAGGGCCGTCGTGAATGATGTAAACAAAGGTGCGTCCATCGAAACGATAGCAGGCAGGTTCCATAACACGATAGCCGATATGACGCTTGAGGTCTCGAAGAAGCTCAGGGACAGCTCTGGAATAAAAGATATTGTTTTGACGGGCGGGGTCTTCCAGAACAGCCTTCTTTCGAAGCTCGCCACAGAAAAGCTTGAGAAGGCAGGCTTCAATATTTACATGCAGGAGAAGGTCCCATCCAACGACGGTGGCATCTCCCTCGGCCAGGCTGTTGTAGCCTGGGAAAGGGTAAAAGGAGACAGATAATGTGCCTTGGAATACCAGGAAAAATAATAGAAATAACGGGTGATACCGCCACCATTGATGTGGCCGGGACGAGAAAGGACGCGTCTTTGCGGCTCATGGAGAAAGCGGCCGTGGGCGACTATGTAATAATCCACGCCGGGTTTGCCATCGAAAAGGTCGATACGAAAAGGGCTGAAGAGACCTTGCGGCTCATAGCGGAGGCTTTCGAAAAATGAAGTACATAGACGAGTTCAGACAAAAAGATGCGGCCCAGGCCATCATCAAAAAGATACGCGAGGTCTCCCGCAAGCAGGTGAGCATAATGGAGATATGCGGCACGCACACCCACTCAATATCAAAGTACGGCATAAGGGAAGCTCTGCCTGATAACATAAGGCTCATATCCGGCCCGGGCTGCCCTGTCTGCGTAACCTCTGCCGCTGACGTAAACCGCATAATAGCTTTCAGCCGGGTGAACAGAAACGCCATCATCGCGACCTTCGGGGACATGATGAAGGTCCCCGGCTCCGAGTCCTCTCTTCAGGAAGAGAAGGCCCGTGGCGCGGATATAAGGGTTGTGTACTCGCCGCTCAACTCCATCGAGATAGCGAAAAACAACCCTGACAAAGAGGTCGTTCTTTTTGCCGTTGGCTTCGAAACGACCGCACCGACTGTCGCCGCGACAGTCCTCAGCGCGAAAGAAGCGGGCCTCAAGAATTTTTCAGCCCTGTCGCTCCACAAGCTCACGCCTCCAGCGATGAAGGCCCTGCTTGACGGCGGAGAGATCGAGATAGACGGCTTCATTGCCCCGGGCCATGTGACCGCCATCATAGGCGCGAAGGCCTACGGCTTTCTCGCGAGCGATTACAAGTCGCCCTGCGTCGTTGCGGGTTTTGAGCCAATAGACGCTCTCATGGGCATCTACATGCTAGTCAAACAGTTCGAGGAAAGCAGATGCGCCATTGAAATAGAATATGACAGGGTCGTCACATGGGAAGGCAATCTGAGGGCGCAGGAAGTAATCAATGAGGTCTTCGAGCCGTCCGACAGCCTCTGGCGCGGCATAGGCAATATCCCGGGCAGCGGACTCGCGTTCAGGGAAGAGTTTGCCGCCTTCGACTCTGAAAAGAGGTTTTCCATGCCAAAAGGCGTTGACGCCGAGCCAAAGGGTTGCAAATGCGGGTCGGTCCTGAAAGGCCTTATAACGCCTAATGAATGCGGCCTCTTCGCCAAGGCGTGCACGCCCGAGTTCCCCATCGGCCCCTGCATGGTCTCTTCCGAAGGGACCTGCGCGGCGTGGTACAAATACAGGAGGGTTGCCTGATGGACAGGAACAAGACGGTACTGCTCGCGCACGGAAGCGGCGGGAGCTACTCAAGAAGGCTTACGGAAGAAGTCTTCGCGAAAGCTTTCGACAACCCGCTACTCGCTCCTCTTAACGACCAGGCAGTCTTCACCCTTCCCGCGAAAAAGCTCGCCTTCACTACCGACTCTTATGTGGTAAAGCCGATTTTCTTTCCGGGCGGCGACATCGGCAAGCTCTCGGTCTGCGGCACCATCAACGACCTCGCCGTCGGCGGGGCAGAGCCTGTATACCTGTCCGCTTCGTTTATTATCGAGGAAGGGCTCGGCATGGACGAGTTGAAAAGAGTGGTAGCCTCGATGGCAGCCACCGCACGCGCGGCAGGCGTGAGCATCGTGACAGGTGACACCAAGGTCGTCGAACGCGGCAAGGGAGACAAGCTTTTCATCAACACGGCAGGCATCGGAGTAATAAACGGCCCGGAGCTTACGCCAGCGAACATAAGGCCCGGTGATGTTGTCATCGTATCCGGCACAATGGGCGACCACGGCATAGCCATAATGACCCACAGGGAAGGCATCATGATGGATGTGCCCGTTGAAAGCGACTGCGCGGCCCTCCATACGCTCACAATGAAGATTATCGCGGCTGCCCCCTCAGGAGTGCGCGCCATGCGAGACCCGACAAGGGGCGGGCTGGCGACCGTGCTAAACGAGTTCGCGGCATCATGTGGCTGCTGCATTACCATCAAGGAACAAGACCTGCCTGTGAAGGAGGCCGTGCGAGGCGCGTGCGAACTCCTGGGCTTCGACCCGCTTTACCTCGCCAACGAAGGCAAGCTCGTGGCTGTAGTATCCAGCGAGGACGCAGGCAAAGCGCTCGCGGCCATGAAGGCCCACCCTCTCGGGGTTGACGCCGCCATCATAGGGACGGTAGCGGACGGGCCAAAAGGCAAGGTGCTTCTTGAGACATCAATCGGGAACAGGCGGATAATCGACATGCTCTCGGGCGAACAGCTCCCGAGGATATGCTGAGGATGAAATTAAAAAGAATACTAAAAATCCCGGGCCCAAAGGACCCGGGATTTTTTTACGCCTTAATATCGAGGAGGTGCCTTTTATCTTCAAGAAAATCCTCGAGCTTTTTCAAATCATCAGGAAGGCATGCGACGAATTTTACATGCATGCCTTTGGGGAATCTGGGGTTGTCGGCATTGACGCCTGCCACTATTCCCTCGAACTCGCTCAGGGTCTTCTCCTCAGGAGGTATGTAGAACCTGAGCGTCAGCTCAGTGCCTATGGGCAGAGGTTCCTTCGTTAGAACGAAAACTCCGCTCTTCGAGATGTTGAGGATGAAATCGGCGCACGCCTCAGTCGCGTGTCCGTGGTAGACGACAGAAAGGCAGACCGGGAAACGGCCCTCCCTCCTTTGCTCTTGGCCTTCCCACTCGATGACTTTTCCATGGCTGTCGAAATAAAGCTTGTCCATGTTTACACCTTGATAAGGACCTTCAACACGCCTTTTTGAGCGGCATACCCGAAGGCCTCCACCCCCTGCTCGATTGGAAACACTTTTGAAACAAGCGGCTTCACATCGACCCGCCTTTCTTCAAGCGCCTGCATCGCCGGCTCGAACGGGCCGCACCTGGAACCCTGCAGCGTTATCTCGTCTATTACCACCCTGTTAAGGTCGTCCCCTGTCCTTTGCGCAACGGTTGTCTTCAATATCACGGTGCCGGTCGGCCTCACGAGGTCAAGTGCGGTCGATAGGCCATCAGCGGAGCCCGTGCAGTCGACAACGAGGTCCAGCTGTTTTTCAAGCCCCTCCGCGCCAGTGCGCGTCGGTATGCCGCGAGCCTTCAATAACGAAAGTTTCTCTTCGTGCCTTCCAATCACAAGAAGCGAGCAGTCGGTCGTGGCGAGGGCCTGGGCTACAAGCTGGCCCAGTCTTCCGTCGCCAAGGACGCACGCCCTCGTATATTCGTTCACCTTCACCTGTTCGAGTATCTCGAAAGCAGCCGCGAGCGGCTCAATGAATACCGCTTCCTCGTCGGATATGTTATCAGGCAGCGGGTGGAGGTTCTTGAAGGGAAGCGTGATGTATTCGGCGAACGCGCCGTCCTTGCCCTTTATGCCCAACACCTTGCGGCTGGGGCAGTGGTTTTCAATCTTGTGCTTGCAGTAATCGCACTTGCCGCAGCCCAGGTTTATCTCGCCAACTACCCTCTTGCCCTCGAGCCTGTCGTCAGCCGCCTCTTCAATAACACCGACGAACTCGTGGCCAGGCACACCAGTGAAACCCATGTACCCCTTTGTTATCTCGAGATCGGTCGCGCAGATGCCAGCGAGAGTTACCCGCACAAGGGCCTCTCCAGGGGCCGGAGTCGGCTTTTTCCAGTCGGCGTGGAAGCTCAAGCCGTTATCGAAAACTATCGCCTTCATCAGCGAAAGTATAACAGAAACGCGGAAATAATGCCATTTCTTCTAAAAAAACCGTCTCGTAACCCCGGTCACATAAAGGTACTTTGGATATCCATATCGTATATATATATCTTTTTTCAAAAAGGCGGACCGCTATGGAACGACACGAATCAAACGGACAATGGCTGACCCAGGCCGCACGGGCCCTTGGCTTCATATCACCGCACAAGGGGCTGCTCACGGCAATATCTTCCCTGACCCTGCTTGTCGCGGTCCTCGGCGCGCTCGAACCCCTTGCCATGAAGTACATATTCGACAAACTCGGCACCGGGGTCTTCACCGGACTTGCCGTGGGCATAGCCATGCTCATCGGATTGAACCTCGCGCGCGAGGCTTTCGGCGGCCTTTCAAACTGGCTCGCCTGGAAAATAAGGCTCGACGTCAACCAAGGCCTCCTGGAGGCGACCGTCACGCGCCTCCATCACCTCCCCATGACTTACCACCGGGAGGAGACGGTAGGCGGGATAATGACCAAGCTCGACAGGGGCGTAAACGGTTTTGTCAGCGCGATATCGGATATCGCCTTCAATGTCTTCCCGAGCGTCGTCTACCTCGTCATCTCCCTTGTCATCATGTTTAATCTGGATACGACACTCTCCTTCATAGTCCTGTTCTTCGCGCCCCTTCCGGCCATCATAGGCATGTGGGCCGCGGACGAGCAGACACGGCGCGAAAGGGCTCTGGTCGACCGGTGGACGCGGATATTTTCCAGGTTCAACGAGGTATTGACCGGCATACTCACCGTAAAAAGCTTCGCCGCTGAAGACTCTGAAAAAGAGCGGTTCATGTCAGGCGTGCACGGCGCGAACAGGATGGTGCTGCGCGGAGTCGGCGTGGACACAGGCGTGGGCGCGGCCAAAAACCTCATAGGCATACTCGCCAAGGTGTGCGCCCTTGCCGTCGGCGGCTATCTCGTAATAAAGCAGGAGATAACCGCTGGCACGCTCATCGCCTTTCTCGGCTACGCGTCCGGCCTGTTCGGCCCTGTCCAGGGCCTCACCGGAGTCTACCAGACGATAAGGAAGGCATCGGTCTCACTCGGCATAATCTTCTCTATCATAGACGCCCACGACCACATGTCCGACGCGCCTCACGCTAAGCCCGTAAAGGCCATCTCCGGCGAGGTGGTATTCGAAGGCGTAAGCTTCGCATATAACCAGACGAGGCCGGTACTGAACGGCATAGACCTCTTCGTCAGCCCCGGCGAATGCGTGGCCCTGGTGGGCCCGAGCGGCGCCGGCAAGTCCACCATAGCAGCCCTGCTCCAGAGGCTCCACGACCCTACAAGCGGCTCCATCAGGATAGACGGCGTGGACTTGAAAGACATGAAGCAGCGCTCTTTAAGAGAGCGTATCGGCGTAGTATCGCAGGACGCGCTGCTTTTCAACGACACCGTAAAGAACAACATAGCCTACGGCAAGCCGAACGCCGGAACCGACGAGATAACCGCCGCGGGGAAGGCGGCCAACGCGCATGATTTCATCATGCGCCTGCCCAAAGGTTATGACACGATGATAGGCGAGCGAGGGAGCCTGCTGTCGGCAGGTGAGAGGCAGAGGCTCAGCATAGCGCGGGCCTTGATAAAAGACCCGCCCATACTCATACTGGACGAGGCCACCTCGTCACTTGACGCCGAGTCAGAGTCATTCGTGCAGGATGCCCTGGAGCGGGTCATGCAAGGCAGGACCACTTTCATAATAGCCCACAGGCTCTCAACGGTCGTCGGGGCGGACAGGATACTTGTCTTGAAGGACGGCGCGATAATCGAGACGGGCAGCCACAGCGAGCTTTTGAGCGGCGGCGGATACTACGCCACATTGGTCGAGTGCCAGTCAAGAGGGCTTATTGTTGCGGCGGCCTGACAGTTACTTTTTCTTTTTGAGGAAAACATCTTTGTAATAGACGCTGTAGGCCTGGATCGGGCAGTGCTCGCAATCCGGCCTCAAGGCCTTGCAGGTCTTCCTGCCGTGGTGGATGAAAAGGTGCGTGGTCATGGTCCATCTCTCAGGAGGGATTATGGCGGTAAGGTCGGCCTCTATCTTGTCCGGGTCGTCTGAGGCCGTCAAACCTAGCCTCTGGGCGACCCTCTTGACATGCGTATCTACCGCGAGCGCCGCCTGCCCGAACGCGTTCCCGAGCACTATGTTCGCTGTCTTGCGGCCCACGCCCGGCAAAGTCGTAAGCTCTTCGAGGGTCTCGGGTACGCGCCCGCCGAACTCTTCGACGATTTTCACGCACGCGCCCCTTACGCTCTTGGCCTTGTTGCGGTAGAAGTTTATGGAGCTGAGGTCGCGTTCAAGCTCAGAGGGGTCAGCGCCTTTGAAGTCGGCGGCTGTCCTGTATTTTTTGAAAAGGGATTCAGTGACCTGGTTTACGAGCTTGTCTGTTGCCTGGGCTGAAAGAATAGTAGCGATGAGGAGTTGAAGCGGGTTTTCGAACCTTAACGCGGTTGTGGCCCCGGGGAATTCCTTTTCAAGTATGTCTAGGACCTTCCCGGCTTTTTCTCTTTTATCCATCGGGCGCCCCCGTTTTCCGGAAGTCAGTGCGTCCTTTCGATGACAAAATCGGCAAGCGCGAGCAGAGCGGTCTTTTCGGCTGACGCATCGAAAGTCTCGATGTTCCGCTTGGCGTTATCTATGTAGCCCCTTGCCCTGTCCATCGTGTACTCGATTCCCCTGTACTTCCTGATGATGGAGATGACCGCCCGAAGCTGTTCAGGGGTAAGTTCGTCGCCCTCGACCGCCTCTTTTATGACCGTCCTCTCGGCTTCCGTGGCCTTCTGGGCCGCATGGATAAGCGGCATAGTGACCTTGCCTTCCTTGAGGTCGTTGCCCACGGATTTTCCGAGGTCCTCGTCTGTGGAGACATAGTCCAGGCAGTCGTCCATGAGCTGGTAAGCTATCCCCAGGCCCATGCCGTATTCCGCCAGAGCGTCCTGTTTTTCCAAGCCTGTTTCAGCGAGTATGCCTGCTATGCGCGCGGCGGCTGAGATCAGAACGGCGGTCTTGTTCGTGACGACATCGAGGTACTCGGCTTCGGTCGTTTCAGCGTCGCTGTGCTTCAGGAGCTGAAGCACCTCGCCTTCGGCCATGCGGGTAGTCGAGTCTGAAAGGACCTTCAGCACGCTCATGTCGCCGTACTTGACCGTAAGGAAAAACGCCTTTGAAAAGAGGTAGTCGCCAACGAGTATGCTGGCGCCGTCCCCCCAGACCGTATTGGCTGATGCGCTCCCGCGCCTCAAATTGGCGTTGTCAACGACATCATCGTGCAAAAGAGTAGCCGTGTGTATGAACTCGACCACCCCAGCCAGAGGGATATGCCTGTCGCCGGTGTAACCGCAAAGCTTCGAGCAGAGCATGAGGACCATCGGCCTGAAGCGCTTTCCGCCGCTTTTAAGGATATACTCGCCAACCTTGCTTACGAGGTAAACATTCGAGTTCAGGCTTTCCTTGAACCCGCTCTCCATGGCCGAGATATCGTCCCTTACAAGTTCCAGGACCTCGTCCATGCTCATGCGCCCCTCAGCAGGCCCCTGTTTTTCCCTGACAACTGTATGCTGCACTGGTTTACAAGCTCCGGACAATAGTTTGCAGGAAAGGCTAATCGGCCCTTGCGGCGTGTTATTAAAGCTGCTGGATTTCCCGCCTGATGTTACCCCATAAGGGCGGTCCTGTCAAAATATATTTTCCCGGTAAACGGGCGCTTACGGCCTCTCTCAAAGAACGCATATGTCCTTAATGAGGCAGCTTTCACACTTTGCCGCATCCTTGTTTTTAGGGCACTTGTCGAGTATTCCGAGCCTGCACAGGGCAAAGTCGTATTTCACCGGGTCAGAGGGGTCGAGGGCCTTCAAGGCCTCTGTTATCTCCTCAGCCATCTTCCAGTCAGGGCTCGCTCTCCTCGTGAGCCCTATGTTCTTCGAGATCCTCGCTATGTGCGTATCGAGCGGGATCACCAGCTTTGCCGTGTCGACTCCGCTCCACTGCCCGAAATCCAGTCTGTCGGCCCTGACCATCCACCGAAGGTACAGGTTCAACCGCTTGCACGGGCTAGCGTCTTCGGGGTTCGGGAAAAAGAACCTCACGCCTGCTTTCGGGGCAAGCCTTCTGCCGCCGTAGACAGCGGAAGAGTCAAGGGAAAGGACGCTGTTCGAAAAAGCGGCCAAAGCCTGTTTCACATTTTTGTGGCCTGAAGAGTAGCCCTTTAGGAAGAAGCCCCCTATCGAGCCGCTCTCCTCTATCATCTGCCTGGCGAACCAGAAAAGGCAGGCGATGTCGTCTCCCCTGTTGAACCTGTGGACAAAGCCGTCGAAAAGGGCCTTATCCTTTGCCGGGTCAAAGCGCCTCGTAAACTTGTACGGGTGCGGCCCGGCTGCTGCCATCACCTTTGCTATGCTCTTTTTTATGGTGTCCACCCTGCCGTAGGCAAGGGACGACGATACGAGGCCGACTATCTCCCTGTCTTCCGGGTTATCGTACTTGTGCACGAATTCCAGGGGATCGGTCGCCAGAAATGCAAGGTCAAAAGTCCTGTAAAGGCTATCGAGCCGCGCTTTGAGCCTGTTGTTCATCTTATCTGTTCCCAATACCTGAAAAGGTTACTCCAATCTATGCCCACGGTCAAGGGCGTCTTCACGGAGCCGGGGCTTTAAATTTCATTTAAACCGGCATTCTAAGGCCCATGTTACCATTAGCGGAAATTGAAGCAGGGGCAGCCAGGCTGCCCCTGCTTTGAAAAAGACGCGTTTTCGGCCCTCTTCATGCCATTCCAATATCCTTCTTCGCGAACTTCTCAGCGCACTCGGGACAGATGCAATGGGTAAACTCAGCCCCGAAATGCTCCCTGATAAACTTCTCAAGGCCTTCCCAATAACCCTTGTCGTTTCTTATTTTCTTGCAATAGGCGCATATGGGCAGAAGGCCGCTTAAAAGTTTCACTTTGGCGAGCGCGTAATGAAGCTCCTCGTTTATCTTTTTCTGGGCCTCCTCCGCGAGCTTGCGCCCGGTAATCTCGATTACGCTCCCCAGGAGCCCTGTTACGCGCCCGTCCACGCCGCGTTTCACGCCGCCCCTGGCAATGACCCATCTTCTGCCGTCCATACTGGAGGCCAGCTCAAGGTCGAGTTCAAACGGCAATCCGGTCTTCAGCGAGTCAGCGGCCGCCTCTTCAAGTTTTCTGGCGCTCTCAGGGGCATAGAACCTGAGGTGCTCCTTGAAATCAGGCGCCATCCCCGGGTCAAGGCCGAGTATGCGGCAGGCCCCGCCAGACCAGACGGCCTTGCCAGTATCGATGTCCCATTCCCAGCTGCCGGTCTTGCCTATGCGCTCTGCCTCTTCGACCTCCTGCTCCACCCTGCCGAGGGCGTTTTCGGACTGGTTATTAAGCTCTTCCAGACGCTCCCGATCGAGTATGTTATACAGGAGCCTGCTGACCTCGAGATAGCCCTGGTTAGGAAGGAGCATCTCATCAGGGGAGACATAGTAAAGGTTCCTGCAGACCTGCCCCCTGTAGATGACCAGAGGGTGAGTCCGTATTACATCCATGATTATCTGAGGGGAGAACCGGCCGATGTTGTACTGGCAGATGGCGAGCGCGTCGTTTTCGGGAAAGAAGTAATTGAGCTTGGATTCGTACTCTATGAGCCTTTCGGAACCCGGGTCTTTGCCGAGCATCCAGGTCATCTCGCCCGTGACCCTCAAGCCCGTAAACCCCTCGGCCTTCGCGGCGTCCGTGGCCTCCTTGAGGAACCGTATCATCCAGTCGGGGTCAAAGTATCCCTGCTTCAGGTATGCTTCCTTCTTGGTTATAACGCTGAGCGAGCCTGTCTTGATCGCGGCGGCAGTGTCTACCCCGCCCCTTTTCAGCTGTTCAATGACTTCTGCCGAGGTGTTGTCATCGGCGACATATACGCACTTTTCCTCACGCTCAAGACCCACCCGCACGAACGGGACGATGGCGGCAAACTGCTCTTCCGGCGACTCGTAGATGAGGCACAGGTGGTCGTGAAAGCCCAGGCCTTCGACCGCCTTCAGCAGCCCCTTGTATTGCGGATAAATGCCGGAGGAGCTATCGGGTTTTTTATCAACAGCCATGGGCAGCCCCCTTTCCTTATAATTATATCACCTTGCCAATTATATTGAAAAAAGGAAGATTTTTCTAACGGCCGCGTTTATATGAAAAAAGACAGGTTGAAGGAGTCCCGGATGGGGCACTATTAAATCGAAAGGACAAAAAAAAGGGACCAGCCTTTCGGCTGGTCCCTTTTGATTGCATGGTCGGGGCGAGAGGATTCGAACCTCCGGCCCCTGCGTCCCGAACGCAGTGCTCTACCAGACTGAGCCACGCCCCGATTTGTCTTGAAAATTCAAGCGGTTATGAATGCCAACAACGCTATCTCTACGGCCATTCACAAACTTACGGGAAAAACCCCACGACCACGAAGAATAATTTTTATAACATATCTCAATATATCAAGCAAGTTTTTCAGCGATTTAAGAAGATATTATTTATAAGGCTATGGATTCGGGCTTCAAAGCACCTGCCGCCCATCTTTTTCTGATTTGCGCTATAATTTTCTATGAGTTTTCCTTGCATCACTCTTTTCATTCTGTCCAATTCGTTCAAACAGGGGAAATGCAAAAAATAAAGCTCGGCATAAGCTCATGCCTTCTCGGCGAAAAGGTGCGCTATGACGGGACGCACCAGAGGGATGCGTACATCGTCGAGACGATGGGGAAGTATTTTGAGTGGGTGCCGGTCTGTCCTGAAGTGGAATATGGCCTGCCGGTGCCGAGGGAGGCCATGAGGCTCAAGGGCACTCCTGACTACGCGCGTCTGGTCACCAGAAAGACCGGCATAGACCATACCGAGGGAATGCGCGAATGGGCTGAAAGGAAGCTAGATGAGCTTGAAAAGGAGCCGCTCTCAGGCTTCATCTTCAAGGCAAGGTCGCCGAGCTCAGGGCTCTACGGGGTCAAGGTCTACGGGCCCTCGGGGTCTGTCTACAGGAGCGGCATGGGCATCTTCGGCAGCGCGTTCGTAAGGAGGTTCCCGCTGATACCGGTCGAGGACGATGGAAGGCTGCATGACCCGGAGTTGCGGGAAAACTTCATCGAACGGGTATTCGTCAAAGCCCGCTGGCAGGAGTTCATGCTTGAGCCTTCCGCAGCAGGCCTCGTCGATTTCCATACCAGGCACAAACTCCTTATCATGGCCCACAGTCCTGAACATTACTCGCGTCTCGGAAGGATTGTCGCGAAAGCCGGAGAGCGCAAAACGCATGAACTCCATGCCGAATACTTATCTTCTCTCATGGAAGGGCTGAGCCTGATAGCCACCACGCGCAAGAACACAAATGTGCTCCATCATATAATGGGATACTTCAAGAAAAACCTTTCAGCCGCGGAAAAGCAGGAACTTCTTGAGCTCTTCGGCGACTATCACAGGGGGCTTGTCCCTCTCATAGCGCCCATTGTGCTGGTCAACCATTTCGTCCGCGTGTTCAGGGAGCCGTACCTTGAAAGACAAGTCTACCTGAACCCGCACCCTATTGAGCTGATGCTCAGAAACCATGTGTAGAAATGGCGCGGGTGCCTGATAAACGCGAGGTTTTGTGTCACGCAACCACATACAGGAAAAAAAATATGGACCCGTACATGCTCGCTGCAATCGAAGAGGCGGAACTCGGCTTGTCCGAGGGTGGGATACCCATCGGCTCCGTCCTCGTGCATTCAGGCGCTATTGTAGGCCGTGGCCACAACCGCCGCATCCAGAAGGGCAGCGCCGTCCTCCACGGCGAGATGGACGCGATCGAGAACGCGGGCCGCCAATCAGCCGCGTTCTACCGCGCCTGTACCCTCTACACGACGCTTTCTCCCTGCTCCATGTGCAGCGGCGCCATCCTGCTCTACGGAATTCCGCGCGTTGTAATCGGCGAGAACCTGTCTTTCATGGGCGAAGAGCAGTGGCTCTCAAAGCGCGGGGTTCAGATCCAGGTCGTCCAGGACCAGCGCTGCATCAGGCTTATGCGCGATTTTTCCCAGAGCCATCCAGACCTCTGGGCCGAGGACATAGGCAAGTGACGGCGTCCTGGTTCTCACCTTCCGCCAGTTCGTACCTGGTGAGGGCGTCCGCTCTAAATAAGGAGAAAATATGATGAAAAAATACCTTTTTTGGGCTCTCTTTTTGCTTATGGCGATTATACCCGGTCTTTCGTTTGCACAGCCCTCTCAAGAGAAAGACGCGCAAAGTCTGCTGTCCGCCTTTATGTCTTACACGGACTTGCGCATCGGCTCTGTTCAAAAGAGCCTCGAAGTACTGGCTTCCACGAATGAAGCGAGATCAGGCAAATGGGAGAACATGAAGGAAGTGCTTGGCGGCTATCAGAAATCGGATGAAGGGCTCATCATCTGGTATGCCCGCCCTGACGGGACTTACTACACCGTCGACAAAGGACTCGTTGCCGAGAAGCTGAGCGACAGGAGCTACTTCCCGGACCTCATGGCGGGCCGGGAGGTAACCGGAGCGCTTGTCATCAGCAAAAGCACCGGTCAGCGCTCCACGGTTATCGCCGTTCCCGTGATGGAAGGTGGGAAGGTCATCGGCGCTGTCGGCGCGACGCTTTTTCTTGATAAACTCTCCGAGCAGATAGCGTCCATCCTTGATCTTCGTACAGATGTCTCATTTTTTGCCCTGGCCCCGGACGGCCTGACCACGCTTCATAAAAAGACGGAGCGCCATTTCCTGGATCCCAGGGAACTGGGAAGCGAGACACTCAAAAAAGCCGTGAATGAGATGCTGTCAAGAAATTCAGGAGAGGTGACCTACGAGTTTGACAATGCCACAAAGAAGGCGATATACCGGACATCCTCTCTTACGCAGTGGAAATTTGTGATAATATTCAGCGCTGTTCCGCAAAAATAACCGCTATGCGAGCATGAAGAGGTATGTCCGTGACGATAAGCAAAGAGAGCTCGCAACCCTTTTGGCCTCTCAGTCACTCAGGGGCGACCAGGCTTATGATCGACTGCCCCGGCACTGGTTCAGGCTGTTTATCAGCGGCTGTAAGTATCTGAAGCTCACCTTTTTCCGTTATAAGAAACAACGGGACAGCGGTCCTGTATCTTTCCTTGAAAGTCGCGTAATCGAATTGTTCCGTAATGTTAGTCTTTTTTATCGCGGCTCCATTAGCGAACCTCTCGGAAAGCTCTTCAAAGGTCATGTCAGGCCCGAACAGAAACCTGCCGTGGAGGTGCTTTGAGACCAGTTCCTTTTCTCCCTTTTTTCCAGGATAAAGCTGATAAAGTTCGGACCTGTCGAAAACATCGTTGAAACGGAGCACCGCCAGCGAGTTTATGCCGTAGTTCGGCGTAAGAGCCAGAATGCGTCCTATACCCTCAAGGTCCAGTTCCTGAAGTATGGTTTCTGAAAGCGCGCTTCCATAGTAGGCCTGAAGCCCTGCCATCCTCGCGGCATTGATGTTGCCCCAGTTGGTGTCGATCATGACAACTTTGAAGCCGGATTCCCTGACTGAGCTTGCCAGCGCTATGGTCCACGGATACGCTCCTACAATAAACATGCCTTGCGGGCTTGGCTGCGCCAGGTTGAGGAGGCGGGCCAGGACCGATGCCCCAAGTCCGTAGACTATTACAGTTCCTATGATCACGAGGAAGGTTACAGATGCTATGGCGTTGGCGCCGGGTAAGCCCGCCTCGGCGAGTTGAAGAGCGAAAACCGAAGCGACCGAAGCAGCCACTATGCCCCTCGGAGCGACAAATGACATGAATATCCGCTCCCTCCAGGTTATGCCGGAACCAAGCGTCGAGACGAGCACGGCCGCCGGGCGTACGATGAGTATGATGCCGGCCAGAAACACCAGACTTTTAAGACCCAGGGCCTGAAAATCGCTGAGTTGAAGCCTTGCCGAGAGTATGATGAAGAGCACCGCCAAGAGGAGCACCCGCAGGTTTTCCTTGAACTCTATTATGTGCTTTATTGCCACGAAGTTCTGATTCGCGAGGGCTATTCCCATGACTGTAACTGCCAGCAGCCCCGATTCCGCCTGGATAAGGTTTGAGGCCGTGAATACCGCTACGACTGACATGAGGGTGACAGGGCTTTGCAGAAAATCAGGTATCAGGTAATATCGGAGGAAAAATACAATCGCTAAAGCGCCTGCCCCTCCAATGAGCGTGCCTGTAAAAAGCATATTAAGTATCCCTGCCGCGACCATTGAAGGCACATCGTGAAACCTGCCCGCGATTATCGCCTCGAAAACGAGAACAGCCAGGACGGCTCCGATGGGGTCTATCAGAATGCCCTCCCACTTGAGCATGGAAGCGACCCTGTCCTTTGGCCGCACAAGCCGCAGAAGCGGAATCACTACAGTAGGGCCCGTTACCATCGTGATGGCGCCAAGAAGCACGGATGCCGCTGCATCCATACGAAGGATGTAAACGGCGAACACGGAGGTTAGAAACCAGGTAACAAGCGCCCCCACTGATATGAGCCTCTGAACAACGCTCCCGGTCGCGCGAAGTTCCCTGAACTTGAGGCTGAGGCCTCCCTCGAAAAGTATCAGGGCGACTGAAAGAGAAACGATCGGGAACAGGCTTTCTCCGAATATCATGCCCGGCCTTATGAAGCCGGTGACAGGGCCTGCCACAAACCCGAAGACGAGCAAGAGCAGGATCGAGGGCAGTTTAATCCGCCACGCTATCCATTGCGCTACAACGCCCAGGATTATTATCCCGGCTATGCCTGAAAGACTATTTGGCAAAAAACCTCCAGATCAAAATCTCTTAAAAACTGAACGAAACATATTATCTGACTTTTGATAATCAGACGCGCCTACATGTTGTCCTGGTCAACAGCGTCCCTCAGAAAATCGAGCACGCCTGGTATGCCAGCGCTGACCCTCCTCCAGCTCGGTATGAGCGGCGTACCCATCGGGTTTTCAAGCACGGCCTGAGCGCCTTTGTGTATAGCCCTTATGAACGCCTCTACAGCCTTGGCCTCGCCGTGCCTGTCGTAGTAAAGCCCGTTTATCGCCGCGTCAGCTTCGTATTTTACCATCGTATCCTCAGCCAGCCTCAGGTAGCCCACTTCAAGGGACTTGAAAAAATTTTCCGAGAACACGATGCCCTCTGCCGCGAGGACCCTGAATATGGCTTTTGAGATGTCCACGCACATCTTCATTAGGCCCTTGTTTTCGTCCTCGGGAGACAGCTCCTGGTGTTTGTGCTCATAATTATCAGCTATGTCCACCTGACAGACTCTTTTTGGAGAGTAGTTCCTGAAAACCTCGGAAAGAACGCCTACCTCCAGCCCCCAATCCCAGGGAATGCGGTTGACCCAGGCAAGGTCGGTAATCATGCAGAACTCTCCAGCCAGAGGATATCTGAAACTGTCGAGGAACGAAAGGAAGTCATGGCCGTGAACAAGCTTCTGCAGGGCCCTCACGAGCGGAGTTATGAGGAGCCTTGTGACCCTCCCGTGCATCCTGTCCGTCACCCTGCTGTAGAAGCCCTTGCAGAACACCACGTCTATGCTGGGGTTCATCACAGGGTAACAAAGGCGCGCGAGCATCTCCCTGTTGTAGTTTACGATGTCGCAGTCATGGAGGGCGATCACATCCGAGCGTTCCGAGGCTATCGTATATCCGTAGGCGAGCCAGGCCGAACGCCCTTTGCCGTCCTCGCCAGCCCACAACCCGTAGTCTTCCAGCGTCGAGTAGAGCGCCTTTATCCTCTTCCCTTCGTTATGTATTATCTTCACATCGTACGGGATTACCGACATGAACTTCTTGGCGCTTTCAAACTCCTCGTCAGAGGCTCTCCCGAGAGAAAGGACGATCTCTTTTATGTATTTTACTTTTTTAAGCTCCTCCACTATGCCCTTAAGCGCGTCAGCTTCGAACTCCGCATAAAGAGCCGGCAGGACCAGAGTGGCCGGCCTGCTTTTTGAAAAACCGGCAAGCTCGCTTTCTATCCTCTCAAGCTGCGGATCTCCGAGCCTGTGCAGCGTTGTTATGATATCAGTCTGGTAGAAATCCGACATAATGACCTCCTCTTTAGTGGAGCTTGCTTCAAGCGCTCCCTTAAAAAAATAAAAGGCCAGCTTGAACTATCGTTCAATCTGGCCTACTTTCCCTGCAAAAATAACAGGGCGCGTCAGTCCGCACATTCAGAATAACTTCAAAGCATGTGACCTGTCAATTTTTTTTGAGCTAAATGGCCGTTTACAAGACCTTTTTTTCAGGCAGAGTAAAGCAGAAGACTGAGCCCTTGCCCGGCTCGGATTCGACCCAGATCCTGCCGCCGTGGCGCTCAACGATTTTTTTGCATATCGCCAGTCCCAGGCCCGTACCCGGGAATTCCTTGCCGTGGAAGCGCTGGAATATGACGAAGACCTTATCCATATTTTCCGGCGCTATGCCCACGCCGTTGTCCTTTACCGTAAAAACCCAACCCTCGAAGCCCTCCCGCGCGCCCACCTCTATTACAGGCGGCTCACCATGCTTTCTGAATTTTATCGCGTTCCCTATGAGGTTCTGGAACAGGCGGATGAATTGCACCGGGTCCGCGTACACGCTGGGCATCTTAGCGCGCCTCACCTCTGCGCCGCTCTCGCTTATGGCTGTCGCGAGGTTAGCGAGCGCGGCGTCAAGAAGCGCCCCGGAATCAGACCTCTCAAAAGCCCCGCCCGCTGTGTTGACGCGCGAGAACTCGAGGAGGTCTTTTATCATCACTTCCATTCTTACCGCGCCGTCCACGGCGGATGCTACAAAACTGTCCGCCTCTTCATCGAGTCTGCCTTTGATCCTCCTGGAGAGGAGCTGAAGATAGCTCGTCACGGCGCGCAGCGGCTCCTGCAAGTCGTGGGACGCGACAAAAGCGAACTGCTGCAAGTCCGCGTTGGAACGGGTAAGCTCTGCCAATACTTTTTCAAGCTCCTTTTCAGCCTTCTTCCGCTCGGTTATATCGCGGTCAATTCCCCTGTATCCAAGCAGAGTCCCAGCCTTATCGAAAAAAGGCACAGCGCCGGTTTCAAGCACCACGACACGCCCGTCTTTTGTAAGGTTCTTGTTTTCAAAATAAGAGAACGGCTCCACGGACTTCATTACCCTATCGAAGAACTCCCTTACACGCTGAGCCTCGTCATCGGGCATTACATCGAAAGGCGTTTTGCCGATAAGCTCTTCGGGCTCGTATCCCAGGATAGAACGCACCTGCGGACTGATATATGTATAGACGCCATTTACATCGACCTCCCATATTACATCATTTGTCGTCTCGACGAGGTTACGGAACCGCTCCTCTTCCGCCCTTATAGCCTCCCGCGCCTTCATGCGCTCTGTTATGTCTATGCTGCCCCTGCGATAGGCAAAACCGATGCCAGCCATCCCCAGCAGCCACACGAGCAGATGGGTTGAGACAATCGTACGGTCCAATTTCGACTCTTTGGCCAGATAGGGCTTCATTGGCAAAGAGACGCTCACGCCGCCGCGCACGTCACCTACCTTGTAGCCCTGGTGGGCGTGGCACTTGAGGCACCCTTCCTGCGTGACCATGGGCTGCATCAGACGAAGGTAAGGCTGCCCGTCAACTTTGGTAAACTCAGTTCTCTCCTTCACCGACCCGCGCTCAAACGCGATAAGGGCCTCACGCTCCCATTCGTCTGCTTTGTTCGCCGGGTTCAGGGGCTTGAGGCTCGTTATGTGGCCTCTCACGCCGTAAAGTTGGCTGTATTCCGCCATAGCCTGCTTCATTATATAAGCCGGGTTCATCAAGGTCAGCTTTTTGCCCGAAGGGAGCTCTATATCTCTGTCGGGGATGTGGCTGAGGTAGGGATTTGGCGGGGTAGTTTCACTCGGGGGGACATAAACGCCGCCGTGACTGGTCGCCCATAAACGGAACGCCTGGTCCTTGTTGAAGGTCGTCAATGCCTCCATTTTGGCCAGTTCCCGGGTGTGGTTGCGTAACTGCCGTAGATTGACGCCCAGGGAAATCACGATAAGGGCCGTAAAGGCGACGGCTACGACAGCCGTCAGCCTGCGCAGGTTGTAATATGCTCCGTTCCTGTATAGATCAAATATTTTCAATTGGCTTATCCCGGTTGCTTATAGACAGGAACTCACGCGCCTTGGGTTCGAGCGCCCATCAAAGTGGACTGAAAGGCCCTCGCCCTGATGAAACAAGCTTTTCAAGATGGCGCTGTTCTTTTAATCCTGCTTGAACTTGAAAATTGACAGAGTGAATACTCTAACGCGAGAATGATGGAGGTGCGCAGGACTCTTTTATTATATCATGGGAGAGATGGAGCAACTCTGGAAAAAGAAAGGCAGCGCTGGGCAAAGCCGGGCAAACTGCCTTTTTCCCGTACCAGCATTTCGGAACAATAAAAGGGGCGGCAAATTTTAATTTGCCGCCCCTTCTTCAGAGAAAGTGTTTATTGGAAACCTGCTACTCCTGAACGCCCTTCAGATAGGTAGAGGCCTGGCCGTGTATGGAAGCGCACGCATCAATAGTTACAAGCCGGACTATCTGTTCGAGGGCTGCCGTTACCTTCTCTTTCAACTGCGGTTTCAGGCTGCGCACATGCTGGAATGTATTCAGGAGACGGCTTGCTGTCGTAGCGTTTATCGGCGCGAGCGACACGACCGTATCCGCGACCCATTGTATGCCCCGGCCGGTCCAGACCATCCTGTTATTGCCTGCCATGGTCAAAAAGAGCGCGCGGCACCATGTCGGCTGGTTGATGTCAAAGCTCTTCCTGCTCTTTTCGGCCTCTATCTCGTCGAACACATCCGCCCCTGTCCCGCTCGATACCACGCGCAAGTAATTGGCGTACCCGCTGAGGTGCCCGTGCCAGTTCTCGTAATATTTTTCAAGGACGGCTTTTCTCGACGGCTCGGCAGAGCGGTTCAATGCCGTAAGCGCCGAGACGCGCTCAGTTGCGGTCTTCGCCTCTTCAAGAGAACTCAGTATGATGCGGTGGCTGTCCTTTGTGTCGTCAACGGCGATAAGCTCCAGCAGGACGCCCTTGAGCATCCTCTCCTCTATGCCCTGGCGCATTGTCTTGCCCTCTGCCGTGCCCAATGACCTGAACTCAGCGACCAGCTCGTCCCTGAACCGCGCGTTCACGGCGGACATAAGTTTGTCCCGCGCGGCAACCAGCTCCAGATACCAGGTCGCGTAAGAGCGGTCGACAGGCTGCTCGTCTATGCGGATAAAATTGGCCTTGAGCGAAGCCGGCAGGCTTTTGTCGGAAAGAAAAACGCCGTACAGGTCGAGCCACTCAGAGCTTATGGAGGCCGCCGGGTCGTTGAGGAGCTTCACGCGCTGCCTGTCGGTGAGCTTTCTCATGGCGTCTACCCGGTTATAGGCGTTCGGGTCAAGCCGGGCCTGCGCCGAGAGCGTCTTTTCATCAGCGTTCTCGTGCCGGAAGGTGCCGTAAAAAGAGCTGTCCCGGTTCATCGAAGCGAACGCCGGGGGCTCGTTGAGGTTTTCGAAGACGACCTCTGTTTCAAACTCATTGAGCATGATTACCCGCTCTGTCCCTTCGATATCGAGCCCCTTTTCATCGACCAGGCTTAAGGCTATCGGCAGGAAAAAAGGCCTCAATCCTTCCTGCTTCTCCTGCTTGATGCGTATATGGAAGCGCCCTGCCCCTTTGTCGTATTCGGTTACGGCGGATACCTTCGGGTATCCTATCCTGTACAGCCATTCGCTCTTGAACTGCGTAAGCGACACGCCCGAGACCTCTTCAAAGCATTCAAAGAACTGGTCGGTATTGGCGTTGCCGGCGCGGTAGCGGCTGAAGTACAGCCTTTTGCCGGCCACAAATGCCTCTGGCCCGATAATGAGGCGCAGCATCCGTATGACTTCGGCGGCCTTTACATAGGTCACTCCGTCAATAAGCTCCTCAGGGTCGTTGAAGCCCTCCCTTACGATTCGTCCGAAGTGGCCAGCGTCTTCTATGGTCAGAGGGCCCAACAAAGGCGCTCTTATCGAATCCACCTGATTGAGCCTTACAAAGGCCGGGTCGAAAAGGTCGGCCATGAACTGCCTTTCCACATCGACCGTGTACGCCTCGTTCAGCCAGACATCGAACGGCGTTTCCATGGTCGTTTCCGAGCCGCACTGGTTGTGCTCGAATTCATGCACTATCACTGCATGAGCGTACAGAAGGAGATGGTCGAGCGTGTGTTCAGTTATGAGGGCGGCATCGGTTACGATGGTCGTGTTCCCCAGGTTTTCCATGCCGCCGAAGTTGGACTTCGTCATGCAGATGGTGCGGTAGGTGTCGAACTCGTATTCATAGTCCTGGGTCTTGCCGACCCACAGGACCGAATCTTTCAGAATGGCCATCGGCACGCGGGCTTCCTCAGTTGAGCCCGGCGGCACAAGGTACTCGAGGCGCACTTTGCGGACCGACGGATACGAGACTTCGTCTACAAGCATATCCCAGGTCCCGGCCGCCACAAAGAAAAGGTACGGGGCCATGGGCACCGGGTTCTCGTATGTTATGCGCTGGCGCGACGGGTCTCCGGGCTTTTGCACTGGAACGCCGCCGGGGTTGGCGCTTTTACATACATTGCCGTTGCTGATGAGGTGGGTATAAGCTGCGTCCGCCTCTATGGTCGTAGTCATGGTGCACTTGGCGCGGCAGTCGTCGAAGATTGGCATGATGCGCTGAAAGCCCCATTGCTGGCACTGTGAGATGAACTGCTGCGGCGCTCCGGGAGGGGTCGTGTCTTTGTATATCCCTTCGAGGATGTGCTCGGTTGGGGTACACCTGCTCTGCGTCCTCACGAAAAACCTCTCCCCTGCTTCGACCCTCCGTGGAAGCTTTACGGCAAGCTTGTCTTTTTCGCGCCTGTATTCAAAGGCGAGCTGGGAGCCCTGTTCGTCCTCCTGGCTTGTCAGCCATTCGACACTGGTTATTTCCAGGTCCCTGGCGTCGAGTATGAGTTCGTCCAGAGCAGTGAGCGCGCTCATCTGCAGGAGCCCGCTCGTTTCAACTTTCTCTCCGGCGAAGTTTATGCATATCGTGAGGTGTTCGAGCTTCACCGGAAGCGCTCCAAAGTCTTCCCTCTGGTATTTGAACTGCCTGGATGCCGGGCTGTTTTCAGTTTTTCCCACTGTATACCTTCCTTTTCATGGACTTTTGAATGAGACTGCCTCTAAAAATTAGATATTTTTTCTGAAGTCAAGGAAGGGCGGAAATAAAAAGCGCAGCATATATGGATAATATGTGAGCATTTTTATTTGCCCTGCCGAGGTCAGGAAAAAGAGCAATTTTTATGACTAGATTATAAAGGAAGGTGGAAAATATATCGAGTTTTTTGGGAGGAAAAGGAAACGCCCCCTGCGGGACAGGGGGCGGCGGGTAACAGAAGCCAGGGGAGAATGCGGAAGTGCAAACGAGGAGTTATTACAAGAGAAGTCTTTTTATAAACCCGCAAACTTTTGACGGGTATTTATCATCAATTCATTATCAAGGCCTGCGGCATTTCTTTTTACCCGGCGCGTCAAAAAGGACTATCTGCACCATCTCAAGGAATTGCTCCGGCGTAACGGGCCATGTCAGCCAGCATGTGACCCCGGCCTCCTTCCATTTCATCTGCCTTTCCAGGTCCTCTTTTTCCGCCATCAGGATGACCGGGACCCTTTTCATGGCGGAGTGCGCCTTCAGCAGCCGGAGCCCCATCACATCAATGCCGGCGCCGGACTGACAAGTGATTACGATGTCAGGCGCGTATCCCTGGCCCAGCAGACCTCTTATCTCCAGCAGCCCAGAGGCCTGCCTTACCTCGAAGCCTTCTCCGTCAAGCACGAAACCCATCATCGACCTTACCGCCTGCCCGCCGTCTATGATGAGCGCCTTCATGGTCTCTCCGGGAGCAGCTGTTTTTTACGCGAAACATTTTTGCGGGCGTGCCTGTCTCGTGCATCTGAATTATTTATCGGATGCCTGCGAGTTTAAGTAATCGGGAATGAGGACTAATTTAAGGAGGAAAAGGTGTTGAATTGAGGATGGACCAAAAGGATGAGGGAGCTTACCGGCAAAAGGATTGAGAAGGGTCAGTCGGGGTTTACGATGCCTTTTTTAATGGCGGTCTTTATGAGGCTGGCCATGTCGTTGACCTTGAGCTTTTTCATGATATTGTTCCTGTGGCTTTTGACCGTTGCCAGAGAGATGAAGAGCTTTCCGGCTATTTCCTTGCTCGTGGAGCCGTCGGCGATATGCTTCAATATCTCCTTTTCGCGCGCGGAAAGCGTATCAAACGGGTCGTTGCTCTGCTCTTTTTTGATCACATCCACGAAGTCGTTAAGAAGCTCTTCAGTAACGGCCGGACTGGCGTACTTGCCGCCGGTGCTCACCTTCTCGACCGCCTTTAGAAGCTCTCCGGGGTCGGAATCCTTGAGCACATATCCGAGCGCGCCGGCCCTGAACGCGTCTATGGGGTGATTAAGATCGGCGTGCATGGAAAGGATGATGACCCGGGTTCCCGGGACTTCTTCCACTACCCTTCTGGTAACGGCTATGCCGTCGAGGTCAGGCATTGTGATGTCGAGAATGGCTATGTCCGGCTTCATGACAGAGATTGCCTTCAGGGCAGCGTTCCCGTTGTCAGCCTCGCCTATGACATCGTAATCAGAGCCCGACAGGACTGACTTTATCCCGTTTCTGAAAACCGGATGGTCGTCCGCGATAAATATCCTGATTTTTTTCATGGATTTGGAACACCCCGAAGTAAGCTGTAAACCATTATATAAACAACCGGCGCATGAAATCAACCGCAATCATATCAATCGGGATGCGCAAAGCGGAAATAAGACAAAGACCCGGTAAAAGTCCAACTGCGGGAGGACGGGTGCGGAAAGAGAATCATGCAGGTCGCTCAAAAAGTTTCCAGATGCGAGGAGTCAAGGAGCGGGGAGTGAGGCGTACGTTGTTTGTACGCCGCAATGACAAGCGACAATGACGACAAAGCAGATGGGCCTTTTTGAGCGACCTGATAGGGTTAGTTGCTGGCCTTCCTAAACGGCTCCCCCCCTTTTGACTTGCGTATAATGTCGTCCACCTCTCCGGCATCGAGTGATTCGTTCACAATGAGCGCCCCCGCGAGGTCTTCGAGAACGCCCTTACCCCTGGCGAGTATCTCATCGGCCCTGCCTTCGGCGCTAAGGAGCATGCTTCTTATCTCCTGGTCCATGAGCCAGGCCATGTCCTCGCTGTAGCGCTTCTGGATGGATATGTCCCTGCCCAGGAACGGGTGCTCCTCTCCCCTGCCGAAGTTCAAAGGCCCGACTTTGTCGGACATGCCCCACTGGGCGACCATCTTCTCGGCCAGCCCCGTCGCGTTCTTCAGGTCGTCGTTGGCGCCTGAGCTCACATCATTGAACATGAGCTTTTCCGCCGCCCTGCCAGCTAGGGCCACGGCAAGCCTGTTCATGAGGTAGCTCTTCGGGTAATAATGCCTGTCTTCCTCTGGGACGAACTGGGTAGCCCCGAGAGACATGCCCCTTGGGATTATCGAAACTTTGTGTATCGGGTCGGTATGCGGCAAGCTCCAGGAGACGAGCGCGTGGCCTGCCTCGTGAAACGCCGTTATCTTTTTTTCCTGGTCGGAGAAGGTCTCTTCCCTTTTCGACCCCATGATGACCCTGTCCATCGCCTCTTCAAAGTCCCTGGTGTCTATCCTGTCCTTTCCCTTTTTGACAGCCTCGAGGGCCGCCTCGTTCACGAGGTTCTCCAGGTCAGCCCCGGTCATGCCGGGCGTGCCCTTCGCTATTTTTTCCATGTCGACATCCGGGGAAAGCTTCTTGTTCCTCGAATGGACTTCAAGTATGGCCTTCCGGTCCTTCCAGCCGGGCCTGTCTATGACTATGTGCCGGTCGAACCTGCCGGGCCGAAGGAGCGCCGGGTCGAGGACATCGGGCCTGTTGGTAGCCGCTATTAAGATTATCTCCTCGTGGGGCTCGAAGCCGTCCATCTCGCTCAGGAGCTGGTTCAATGTCTGCTCCCTCTCGTCGTGCCCCCCGCCAAGCCCGGCCCCGCGCGTCCTCCCGACCGAGTCTATCTCGTCTATGAATATTATCGAAGGCTTGGCCTCCCTCGCCTTCTTGAACATGTCCCGTACCCTTGACGCGCCCACGCCCACGAACATCTCGATGAACTCGGAAGCGCTTATGCTGAAAAACGGTACCCCGGCTTCCCCCGCCGTCGCCCTGGCAAGAAGCGTCTTCCCTGTGCCGGGCGGGCCTATGAGCAGTATGCCCTTTGGGACCTTGGCCCCGATGGATGTGAATTTTCCGGGATTTTTAAGAAAGGCGACCGTCTCCTGAAGCTCCATCTTGGCGTTCTCCAGGCCAGCCACACCGTTGAAGGTAACTCCGGGCTTTTTCGCATTAAAGAGCTTGGCCTTGCTGAGGCCGAAGTTGAAAAGGCCGCCCTGAGCGCCCTGGCCCCCCTGCTGGGCCCTGCGCATTATGAGCACCCAGATGCCTATTATCAGCACCCACGGCAGAACGAGCAGGAAGACCTGCCAGAAGCCTGACCCTCCGCTCGGCTTGACATCGACCGTCACGCCGCGCCTCTCGAACTCGCTCATTATACCTGGGCCCTGGAATGAAGGCAGGTAGGTGCGGAAGGTCATTGTCCTTAGAGGTTCCTGGCCTTTTACAGGGCTGTGCGTGACTGGCGAGACAAAATCCCCGGATACCTCCTCGCCTTCTATGGTCACGGAACTTATGTTCCCGGCCTCAAGCTGGTTTCTGAACTCGGTATAGGTTATCTTCTGCCTGGCTCCCGCGCCGGTGTCCGCTGACTGACCCCAGATATAGATGAACGCCCCGAAAAGGATAAGAACTATCGCGATTTTCCAGGTAGACCCTCTCTGTCCGTTGCCGGGGTATTTCCTTTCATCAGCCATAATTAGAGTCTATAAGAGAATTCGGTAAAAGCAATCAGGGACAGGGGGGGCGAAAATGAGAAGAATTGAATAGACTTTTGCGAGTAAACAAATACAGGCTGCTCAAAACGCTCCGCTGCTGGACTGCGAAGAGAGAGAGGAATGAGGCGTACTTTGCCGCAATTACGAACGACGATGACAACAACGCAGATGGGGCGTTTTCAGAAGCCTGTTTCAAAAAGCCAGAACCATCTCTACGGCGATAAGTATGAGGATGCCGAGCTCTATGATATAGGCCCTTCTGATGGAGATCTCATCGTGTATCATGTTGTAGGTGTTCATTATTATCTGGAGCTTCTCCCTGATGCTCGTCTCCCAGTCGCGGCTCCTCAATACCGCCATGAAGGTCCTGTATATCCGGGCGTAATAGATGTCCTCCGTGACCTTCAGGGAGTTATTGACCCTCTCCGTCACCTCGGTTATGTCCGTGACCGTCCGGACTATCCTCCTGGCGAGCTTCTCGTATTCCCTGAGCCGCAGGAATGACGCGCCCCTGCTGCTCGAGATGCGGCCGTATATCCATTTGAGCTCCTTGTCAATGAGCCTGTCATAGTACCTGAGCTCGAATATCTGGGCATTGGCGAACTCCAGTATGTCCGGAAGGTCGAAGCTGCCGGAAGGGTCTATGATGAGGGAATTATCGACATGGACGATTATTAGGTCTTCCGGGTAGTAGCTGAAGCTGTGCCTCAGGGTCTCGTCCCTCGTGAAGCGGCTCAATTCCCTGGCCTCGTACAGAAGAAGCCGCGACGGGTCGTATTGTTCGAGGAATTCACGAGCTTTTATGCCGTCTCCAAGCTCCTCTATGTATATGATCGCGTAATCTTCGAGAAAGTCCTCTTTTATCTCAGGGCCTGTTATCGCGGGCCCGAGTGATTCCATGAGGCCGCCTACATACTCCCTGGCCTTGTTGTCCACGGCCGGGTCGCTGTCGAGCTCCCTTACAACCCTCTCGAGCTCGGCAACCGGCGTACCCTGCGGTATGGCTATGTCAAAGGCGATGGAGAGCACCCCGAAGTCAAAGGCCTTTGCCAGGACATTGACCTTAGTCTCCGAGCCGAAATATCCGCTCGAAAAAGGGGCTAGCTCAAGGGCGACCGGCGGGTTCGCGAACTCCAGGGCTTTGGTGTAGCCGTACCTCGAGAGCTTGAAGCGCCTTGTCCCTGCCTTGACCCGTTCTTCAATCTTCGCGAGGTCTATTTCCAGGCCCACATCGAAGAGCCTGTATATGAGTATCCTTCCCCTGCTTATGGAGATCATTCAAGACCTTCCGCCTCAGCCGGAAGCGTTATCCTGGCGGTCGTGCCAATGCCAGGGGCGGAATCGAACTCCAGCGTGCCTCCGTGCTCCTTTATTATCGAATACGATATCGAAAGCCCCAGACCCGTGCCTCCGAGATCGGCCTTGGTAGTGAAAAACGGTTCCATCACCCTGTCGAGGACATCCCTGGTCATCCCGGCCCCTTCGTCCCTTACCTCGATAAAGACTCTGCCTTCTTCCTGCCTGGTCGCGACAATGACTCTCTTTTTCTTGTCCGCAAGCGCGTGAAGCGCGTTGAGCACGAGGTTTATCACCACCTGCTCTATTTTCTGGCCGCTGCCCTTCACCTTTGGCAGCCCTTCGGCGCAGTCGACCTCGAAAGAGTCCGTGTACTTCGCTATCTGGTTACTAAGTATCGATACCGAGGCCATAACGGCCCGGTTCACATCAAAGCTTCCCTCAAGGCCCGCTTTATCCTTGCGCGAAAAATCCTTCAGGTTGTCGACTATCCCTTTTATCCTCCTCGAACCGTCAGTTATGCCGGACAGAAGCTCAGGGACCACCTCGCTCATCTCCGAATACGGAAGCCCGCCGAGGGAAAAATCCCCGTTGTCGCGGTAGTACCTCTCAAGTATCCTTGCCGCGTCCTTCCAAGCGTCGGACAGGAGCGTCGAGTTGAAAAGGATGAAGTTGTTGGGGTTGTTTATCTCATGGGCCACTCCGGAAGCCAGAGTCCCTATGGAAGTCATCTTGTTCGCGTGTATGAGCTTTGCCTGGATGTATCTTGCCTCTTCCTCCATCCGGATGAGCTCGGTCAGGTCCCTGACCGTGCACAGCACCATCGTGCTCTGCCTCAGGGTTATGACCTGCCCGCGCACGGAAACGGCTGCCTTTGTGCCGTCCCTGCGGACGGCGTCGACCCTCTCGAATGAGAAGCCGCCCTGGAGCTTGAGGCCGGTCTTCACCTTTTCACAGACTTTTTCGCCCAGTAAATCCGCCTCTTCCATGCCGATGAATTCCTCGCGCGAGTACCCGAAAAGCGCGATCGCCGCGGGGTTCGCGTCTATCACGCGGCACTCCCCGCACCCCAGTATCACCTGCGCGTCCTGGTTCTGCTCGAAAATCTGCCTGAAGCGCTCCTCGCTTTCGCTGAGCGCCTCCTCAGCCGTCTTCCTCGCGGTTATGTCGCGCTTTATCCCGAGCGCCAGCTCCTTTTCGCCCACCCGCAAAGGCGTTATGGCCATATCGACCCATATCTCAGAGCCGTCTTTTCTGAGCATCCGCACTTCCGGTATGTACCCGCCCGTCTTCCAGAGCTTCCTGTGCTCCTCGATCATATGGAACCTTTCCGGCGGGACAAGCAGGCGCACGCCGGAAGAGAGCAGCTCTTCTTTCGCGTATCCGAACATCCGGCAGCCAGCGAGGTTAACATCAAGGTAACGGCCTTCAAAATCTATGACGAACATGCCGTCCAGCGCTGAATCGAATATGGTCCTGAGCCTCTCCTCACTGTCCCTCAGGGCCGACTCGGCCTTTTTCCTCTCGGCGGTCTGCTCGAAAGAACCAATCGCGAAGCCGATATCAGCCGCCAGGCTTTCAAGGAGGTCGATTGTCTTTTTTGCGAACAGGTCCGGATTTTCCGTATAGACATTGATGTTTCCAAATACTTCGCCTCCGGCGAATATGGGGAAAACGGCACAGGCCCTGTATCCGTATGCCCTTGCCTCCTCCCTCCACTCAGCAAAGCTCTCGTCCGCCTCTATGTCCGGGCATATGGCATGCCTGCCCGTCCTGAGGGCCCTGCCGGTAGGTCCCATGCCATGTGGGCTGAAATCGCAACCGGCATTTATCCTGCCGGCATAGCCGGTATCGCGTCCTGCTTTACACACTGGCGTGACCACCCCGGTCGACAGGTCGACCTTGCCTACCCAGGCCATCATGAACCCGGCCTTCTCGACAAGTATCCTGCATGTCTCGGAAAGCACCCTTGCCGCGCAGGTCTCGCGCACGACCATCTTGTCCACATCAAGAATAGTCTCAAGAAGCCGGTTCAGGAACAGTATCTCCTTCTCGGCCTTCCTGTGGGCCCGCATGGTATCATATTCCCGGATCTCCCTTTCTATGGCCGGGACCAGCCTGAAAAGCCTGTCCTTCAGTATGTAATCGTCGGCCCCGGCCTTCATGGCCGTCACGGCGAAATCCTCGCCCATGAAGCCGGAGACTATTATGACCGGCACCTCGAGTCCGGCCTGGCGCACCGCCTTGACCACGGCGAGCCCGGAAAGCTTCGGCATCCTGTAATCCGTGATCACGAGGTCCCACCCTCCCGCAGAGAGGGCGTCCACCAGGTCGGGTTCGTTATCCACGCGCTTGAAAGACATCTCGAAGCCGCCGCGCCTTAATTCGCGCATCAGCAGAATAAGGTCGTCTTCCGAATCTTCAGCGATGAGTACGGTCAAAGATATGATGTCCTTCGTCATTTTCCGTTCCAGGGTGCGATTTAAAATAAATGATTGAGGACGAAGCCAGAGGTCAGTACATTGTATTCACAATTTATTGAAGAGTAAAATGAAAAGTAGCGCCCCTGTCCTTTTGGCCAACGGCCCAGATCCTCCCGCCGTGCCGCTGAATTATCCTCTGCACGGTGGCAAGCCCTATGCCTGTGCCGGGAAATTCCATTTCGCCGTGAAGGCGCTGAAAAGGATTGAAGAGCCTGTCGGAGTATTTCATATCAAAACCGGCGCCGTTGTCCCTTACGAAGTAGACCGCGGACCCGTCCGCCGCCGTCTCCATGCCTACCTCGATCGCGGCCTCTTCCTTTTTGGATGTGAACTTCCAGGCGTTGCCGATGAGGTTTTCAAGCACGAGCCTCAGCAGGCTCGGGTCTGCTTTGACAAGGAGCCCCTCCTTGATTACGAAGGCGGCCCTGCGCTCTGGCTGTGACTTTCTGAGCTCTTCGGCCACATTCGAGGCTATGGCCGAGAGGTCCACCTCCTCCCTGGTTATCCCGGTGCGCATCACATGTGAAAGCTTCAGAAGGGCGTCTATGAGCTGGCCCATCCGCTTGCTCGCGCCCTGGACCCTCGCCAGGTAATCACGCCCTGTGCTGTCGAGGCTTTCATCGTAGTCCTTGAGGAGTATCCTGCTGAACCCGTCGATTATCCTCAAGGGAGAGCGCAGGTCATGGGCGACCGAGTAGCTGAACGATTCGAGCTCCTGGTAGGCGGCCTGCAGTTCCTTTGTCCGGCCGGCTACCCTTTGTTCAAGTTCGGTGTTGAGCTTGCGGACCTCCTCTTCTGCCCTCTTCCTTCCAGTTATATCCTGGACCGTGCCGGACATTTCGACGGCCCTTCCGCTCTCATCAAATATGACTTCGCCCTGCTCATGGACAATTTTTTCAGCGCCGTCTCTCAACACTATCCTGTGATCTATTGAATACGCCTTTTTACCAGAGAGCGTCTCGTCGACGGCCTTTGCCACGAGTTCGCGGTCGTCCGGGTGCACGAATCCGATAAAAGCGTCATATGTAGCGCCGAACTCCTGGGGAGCCACGCCGAATATCCTGTATATTTCATCAGACCACCGAAGCTCATTTGTCACGATATTCCAGTCCCAGCTGCCGATGTGCGCTATCCTCTGCGCGTTCGCAAGCGATGCCTCGCTCCTCCTGAGCGCTTCCCCGGCCTTCACCCTCCCGGTAATGTCCTGGACGGTGCCCGAGATCTTCCAGGGGACATCGTCGTGGCAGCTGACCTCGCCTTCTTCGTGAATGACCCTTTCAGCGCCGTCGGGCCTGATTATCCTGTAGTCCATGGAGTAGGCGCGGCCTGTGGCGCAGCTCTCGGTTACCGTCTTCTCGACCCGTTTTCTGTCTTCGGGATGGAGGACCTTTACCAAATCATCAAACCCGTTGGTCCAATCCTCTTTCCTGACCCCGAAAAGAGAGAACATCTCCTCCGACCACGCGCCCGTTCGCTCCTTGAGGTCGAACTCCCAGTTTCCCATCCCGGCTATCCGCTGCGCGTTGGCCAGCGAAACCTCGCTTTTTCGTAACGCTTCCTGGGAGCGCTTGATCTCGGTGATGTCCGTTGAGATACCTGCAACCGCGTAGGGGTTCCCGCTTTCGTCAACGAGCCTGAACTTCACGGAAAGGTATACGCGGTCTCCAGCGATGGGAACAGTTTCCTCGAATTGGAGCGGGACCGGCGACTGAAGCGCCTTCAGGTCATTTTCCCCGAAAGCGTCCGCCACTTCTTTCGGGAAAAGGTCATGGTCTGTCTTGCCGCGCACGGCTTCGTTCTTAACATGGAAGAGGTCCTCGTATATCCTGTTTATGAACAGGTAGCGGCCTTCAGGGGTCTTCATGTACACGACATTTATCGTGTTGTCCATTATGGCCCTGAACCTCTCCTCGCTTTCGCGAAGGGCCTGGTTCCTTTCCTTGACCTGCCGGGCCATGTTGTTGAACGAGTCCGTGAGGACGCCTATCTCGTCCTCGCTCTCAACCGGCAGGGCTATGTCGTAGTTCCCGGCGGCTATCTCCTTTGAAGACGCGGCAAGCCTTCTTAACTGCATGACCGCCACCCTGTAGAAGAACGCTACAAGCCCCGAGATAAGGACAATCGTCACGATTATAGTCACCAGGCCGTAAAGCTGGATAGTGCGCACCGGGCGAAGGGCTTCCTCGCTGTCGACCTCCGTTACGAACACCCATCTGTACGGCAGCATGCAAATGGAAGAGCCAGCGACCTCAATTCCCCGGTAATCGGGATAAAAACCGGAAAAATCCAGTCCCGCTTCAAAGCAGGCGCCTATGGGGGCCGTGTCAACCTTCTGCTGCAGAGGAGGCTTGAGCGCGAGCGGGGATTCCGTCAACATGAGCCTGTCCCTGTTCACGAGATAGATGTCCAGGCTTTTGTATGAAGTCAAGGATTTCCACTCGATCTCGTCCTCCGACAGCTCGGGGAGTCCCAGGAATATGTCTTCGAGTTTCTCGAGAGTTACGAAGCCGACGATGACGCCCAGGACCCTTCTGTCAGAGCGGCTGTGCACCGGGGCCGCCACGGCAAGCTCGGGCACGCCAAGAAAGCCCTTCTCGCGCATGGATATGTTTATCCCCTCGATCCCCTTCACGAAAAACTCCTCATCGCTCTGCATTGTCCCGACGGCAGCTCTATTCGTCGAGGCAACTGTGACTCCGGAGGTATTTATGACGGAGATCCTGTAGAAATTTTGCGCTAGCGGGGCCTTGTTTTCGATTATGTATCTGCTTAAAACCTCATCCGAGGCAAGGTTCCTCTTTACGGCGCGCTCTAACTCGTCCCTTATTACGCCGTCGCTGGCGAAATCCACCATCCGGGTCCTGACAATCTCAAAGAAAAGGAACAGCTCTCCGGCCCTGGCCTCGGAGATGCTCCTCAGGTCATCGATGATAAGCGTCTCGACATGTTTGCGGGTGGAGCTAAGGCTCAGGAAAAAGGCAATAATGATGGGCAGGAGTACGGCGATGAACGCCAGCAGTATCTTGTAGGCAAGGGGAAAAGGCCTTTTCATTCTCACCGTGACCGGAAGACGCTTCTAACGCCCTTCCATGAGCTTTTTTCAATGATTGTCCTGATTGACTGGGCAGGTCTGCCGGCCAGGCTCGCTTTTTTTGAAGCTCCCCGAGTGAAGCCGCGGGAGATTCAAAACCTACAGGTTTTCTATGTATCTCCGGCGCGCCTCCTCGATTATCACCAGGGCCTCTTTGTGCCCGGCCCAGCCCTCGATCCCGGTCTTCTTCTTTTCCAGGTCCTTGTATATCCTGAAAAAGTGCCCTATCTCATGAAGAAGGTGCGGGGGCACTTCCTGGAGCGTCCTTATATGGTTCCAGAGGGGGTCGCCCAGGGGCACGCACAGGATCTTCTCGTCAGGGCCCTTTTCATCCCACATCTTGAAAAGCCCCACCGGCCTGGCCTCTATGTGGCACCCGGGGAAGGTCGGCTCCCACAGGAGCACCAGCGCGTCAAGGGCGTCTCCGTCCCTGCCGAGGGTTTCCGTGATGAAGCCGTAGTCGCTCGGGTAATGAACGGACGAGAACAGCATCCTGTCGAAGCGCAGGACTTTTCCTTCAGGGTCCCACTCGTACTTGTTCCGGCAGCCCTTGGGTATCTCGATGAAGACCGTGACAACGGGCTCTGTGGCCAAAATGCCCCTCCTGAATAGATTCTGCGGCTCGCGGCCAAAGTGAAATAACACGCCGCGGCCCTGTTGGAAGTCTACTGGAGGGACATGAGGTTGTCAAACCGTGGCGGGAGTGGTTCCGGCTAAAACATCCGCCTTTCCGCTGCCGCGGCGCCCTGGGGTTCCGCCGACTGATTTTTTATGGCGAAGGTAATGAGCTGAGGCCTGTTCTGGATGTCGAGCTTGTGGAAAATGCGCTGCAGGTGGGTTTTGACCGTGGGTTCGCTTATGCAGAGCTTTTCGGCTATTTCCCTGTTCCTGTATCCCTGGCCCACGAGCCCCACCACCTCCCACTCCCTGCCGGTAAGAGAGGGCCTGCTGTTCTTTTTCAACGCATGGAGGCCTGTAAGGAGGTTTTTGATGTCTATCTTGTCCAGCCATATCTCGCCTCCGGCCACCTCTCTTATGGCCTTCTTGAGAAGAAGCGGGGTGGAGCTGCCTACCAGCACGCCCTTCAATCCTTTCGTCAGCACCGCGGATATGATGTTGTCCTCCCCGCAGCTCGTGTCCACGAGTATGAACTTGTTGGCGTCCATGCCAAGGTCGCCGAACCCGTTGAACAGCGTCGTGAAGTCAACAAGCACCACATCCGGCCTTGCCGCCTCAATCCCGGCGGCCGGGTCGGAGCCCGGGCGCATTATCTCGATTACCTTTATGTCTTCGCTGCCTTCAAGGAGCCTTAAGATGCCCTCTGAGAACAGCATGTTGCTGAAAGCGAGCATCACCTTTATCATTTTCAATAGAGCCTTTCAGTTCTTTTTTAAGCGGCACAGCTTCAGATGATGTCGAACGAGCATATGTCCGTCTGCTTGATTATCTTCTTGAGCTTATCCAGCGCCTTGACCTCTATCTGGCGGACGCGCTCCCTTGTCACCCCGAAGGACTTCCCTATCGACTCGAGCGTCTGGGGCTCGTCAGATTCAAGGCCGAACCTGAGCTTCAGGATGGTCCTCTCGTTGTCGTCGAGCATGCCGAGCCAGTTGCTTATCCTCTCGGTCCTTCTCGATTCGTCTATTATCTCCATCGGGCTGGGGAACCTGTCATCTTCCAGCCTGTCAAGGAGCGACTGGTCGGTGTCGTCAGGGAAGCTCGCCTCAAGGGAATAGCTCTTCTTGCTTATCGTGTTGAGCTTTTTCACATACCTGCCGGAAAGGCCGGTCTTCTCCGTAAGCTCCTCGATGCTCGGCTCTCTCTTCAGGTTCCTCGAAAGCTCCCTGGTGGCCCTCGTGAGCTTGGAGATATCGGCGGTTACATGTATGGGGAGCCTTACGATCGATGACTGGTTGGCTATGGCGCGCTCTATTGCCTGCTTTATCCAGTAGGTCGCGTAGGTAGAGAACTTGCAGCCCTTCGTCGCCTTGAAGCGCTCAACGGATTTTATGAGGCCTATGTTGCCTTCTTCAATGAGGTCCTGAAGGGGAAGGCCCCTGTTCAGGTACCTTTTGGCTATATTCACGACCAGGCGGAGGTTCGCCTCTATCATCTTCCTTCTTGATTCCATGCAGCCTTTGGCTATCTTCCTCGCCAGGGTCTTTTCCTCATCAGAGGTCAGGAGGGCGAATTTTTTTATGCCGCTGAAGTAGACCTTTACGGAATCGGAAGCGGTCGTGGTCTCTTTTTCCTTTTCTTCCCTTTTCGCGCGCCTCCTGGGTTTGGCTTCGGCGACGATCGGCGTCTGCGCCGCGTCGTTTATCCCCGCGCCTTCAAAGGCCCCCTTACCGTCAGCCTCTCCACCATGCCTGTAGGGGAGCGGCCAGTTCGAAGCGCCCTTCACCCCGGCCCCTTTCGCAGCCTTTTTCAGAGCCACGAAGTTCTTCTGTGTGCCTTCCGGCGCGCCAAACCCGATAAACTTCTTCTTGTTCTTGTCCTTGTCCTTGTTCATTGATGTGCCTCCTGATGATGTTTTGAAGGCCCTTTTTCAAGAGGCCTGAAAGACAAAAATGTGTCCGCCTTATCCCTGATTTGACTGAATGTTGATGATGGACGACACGGGCATGGGCTGGCTGAACTCGATGCCTGAGACGAACCCGCCCGGTTCCTGTTCGGTCCAGACGGCGCGCGCGCCCCTTTCAAAGACCAGGCCGTTAAGGCTCACCTTTACCAGGACGCTTTCACCAGCCCGGATAGCCTCTCCAGCGTACCTGGCTCTCATGCCGTGGGGCGATATGTCGCGCATCACTCCCCTCAGCGTCCCGGCAGTCGCGACGACGGCGCAATCATCCGTAAAACTGAGGCGCCCTTCCTTCCTGCCGCCTCCCTCCCCGCGCATGAGCGCCATCCTCAACGGCCCCTGCATCAACCCCTCTACGGTCTCGAGAAGCTCAGAAATTTTAAACGGCTTTTCAAGGCATTTAAGGCTTTTTTCAGAGAGGGTCGAGAGCAGCTCTTCGGGGGCGCCTCCTGTCATGAACAGGAACGAGCCTTCCACGGCGGGCATGTCATTCAAGGCGCTAGAGTAGAACTCCAGGCCGCCGAGCTCCGGCATGTTCACATCAGAGATGACGAGGTCGTAGCTTGCCTGCCTCAGCTTGTCCAGGCCGTCTGCCCCGTGCAAGGCGGTCTCGACGGTGTAGCCCGCGGTGCTGAGCACCAGAGCGCACAGATCGCGTATGGACTCGTCGTCGTCAACGACAAGTATTCTTTTCGAAGGACTGGCAGTTGCGTTATCCAAGGCGTATGTCTCCTTCTGATTGAAACTGCGATAAGTATGGTTTTTAGAGCGACAATACTTCTGAAAGGAAATCCGGCCTTCGCAGGGTCTTGATATTCCATGAAGGGCGCTTCCGGTATTTCAGTGCCGCGTGCTCCAGTGAATGGATTAATTTGCAGGAAGCATGCCAGAAGAGGGATATGACTTAAATCAGTAAAAGCATTGAGCGTTTTGAAAAGCAGCTTTTGGAATTGCGGCGCGCAAGGTGCGACGGTTGTTCATACGATAGTGGGGTTCGAGCCGGAAAAAGCGGAAAAAACAAGAAGAAACAAGGGGTCGAAGGGGGTGCAAAAAAATTCGCAGGCGCAAATAATGTCTCAACCCTTTCAGGGGTCAAGGCCTACGCCTTTGCGTTTCATCGGGGCTGAACCTCTCATCAGCCCTTTTTCTTTTCAGGGCCTTTTCTGTTCAGGCGTTTGTTAAGCGCCTGGCGGGTTATGCCCAGGAGCGAAGCCGCGATGCCCTGGTTTCCATTGGAGAGTTTCATGGCCTTGTCAATGAGCGCGCTTTCAGAGTCCCGCAAGGTCGGGAAGTTCCCGCGCGTACCGTATGGAACGGTCTCCTCGGCTGCCCTGGCCTGGGCCGCGGCCCCCTGCCTTTCCTGGCCGATGATGTCCCTGAAGCTTTCCATGGAAAGCACGCCGCCCTTGTGCCTGGCCACGGCGTCATAGACCATTGCCTGGAGCTCTCTTATGTTGCCGGGGAAATGATAGGTGGACATGAGCGTCAGCAGCTCCGGGGGCACAGTCGGCTTTTTCTTTTTCATCGACTCCGCTGCCTCCTCAAGGTAATAATCGAGCAGGACCGGGATGTCCTCCATCCGATCGCGCAGCGGCGGTATGTGTATCTGGTGGGCCCGGAGCCTGTAGTAGAGGTCCTTTCTGAACCTGCCCTCGATTATGAGCTTCTGGAGGTCCTGGTTGGTAGCGACGACTATCCTGACATCGCTTTTTTTCGGCACATCCGAGCCCAGGGGATAGTACTTCTGCTCCTGGAGGAGCCTTAGAAGCTTCACCTGCGAGCTTTCGTTGGTGTCTCCTATCTCGTCCAGGAAGAGCGTGCCTCCGGCGGCATAGGCAATGAGCCCCTCCCTTGCTTCTTCAGCCCCGGTGTAGGCCCCCTTTTTGTGGCCGAACAGGGTATCCGAGAACATGGTGTCATCTAGCCCGGCCACATTCACGGCGACGAACTCGCCTTTTTTCCCGCTTATCGAGTGGACCGCCTTCGCGAAAAGCTCCTTGCCGGTCCCGGTCTCCCCGGTAATGAGCACGGGCTGGTGGGTTGCAGCTATTACCTCGACATACTGGAATATGGCCCGCATCCGCTTGTTCACGGTTATAATCGATGAGAAGGCGTCCTCGTCTTCGAGTTCGCCCATGAGGAGGTGCTCCTTGAGGTGCAGAACCTCTAGACGGAGGGCGTGGAAGTCTACGGCCCTCCTGATGCAGGCCTCAAGCCTGCTGGACTCCACGGGCTTTACCGTGTAGTCGAAGGCCCCGGCCTTCATGCACTCGACGGCGGTCTCCAGCTCGTTCACGGCCGTCAGGATGACGACCGGGACCATCGGGTAGTTTGCCGTTATCTCCGGCAGAAGCTCGATGCCGGGAAGCCCTGGCATCGACAGGTCGAGGACTATGGCCGCCACTTCCTGCTTCGCCAGAAGCGGCATGACCTCAGTGCTGTCATCGAGCGTCAATACCTGCTTTATGCCCGCGCTCCGGAGCATTATGCTGTAGCTCTTCAGTATCTGCGTCTCGTCATCGACGAGCAGCACCGGAAGGGGCGTTCGTGCCTGCCTTGGAGCTTTCATACCGTGTCCGCGCTGTCTGGTGAAAGACCAGCTGATGAATTTGAGAAGAACATTCTACAGGTTCACTTAAAAAAGTAAACACTTTAGTTCTTACATTTTTTGACGAATCAATGAATGCGCATGCCAGCCGGGTCCCGTCACTTTGAGCTTCCGGTTCAAGGCCGGCAAATAAAAAACAGAGATGGCTTGGAATTAAAAATCCCCTTTTCCAAATGGAAAAAGGGATTTTCTATAAACTATGCTGAGCCCCGCCCTAAAGCACCATCCTGGCGACGGCCTCGCTGAGTTCGTCTATGGAAAAAGGCTTCTTGAGCGACGGATTACCGATGGCTTCAAGAAATTCCTGCGTCTCTGAGCCCATGCTGTCGCCCGAGATGAAAATTATCTTTTTGAGCACGCCGGGGTTTATCTTCTCGACCTCCCTGTAAAAGCCCTTTCCCCCGAGCCCCGGCATTTTTATGTCGCTGATTATCAGGTCGTAACATGACTCGGAGATCTTCTTTAAAGCGTCCTCCGCGGAAGAGCATTTGTCCACCTCGAACCCGAACCCCGTGAGAGAGTCGGCCAGAAGGTCCAGTACTATTTCCTCGTCGTCAAGGACGAGCGCCCGCATGCCGTCCACGCTGACCCTTTTCTTGCGCTCTGACGCGCAACAGGCGTTAAAACTTAACGCATCCTCTTCCAAGACCGGCAGTTCCACTACAAAGGTAGTCCCTATCCTCGGCCTGCTTGAGGCGTATATGTTGCCGCCGTGCTCGTTTATTATCCCGTATGAGATGCTCAGGCCCAGGCCTGTGCCCTTGCCCACATCCTTGGTGGTGAAGAACGGGTCAAACAGCCTGTTCGCCACTTCCTCGGAGAAGCCCTTGCCCGTGTCAGTTATGCTGACTACTATCTTACCCGCGGCAAACCTGCTCGCTATCTCTATCCTGCCGCTCGGCCCCTTTTCCCTGATAGCGTCGCTAGCGTTATTGATGAGGTTCAAAAAGACCTGCTGGATCTGGCTGGCGTCGACCATTGTGCCTGGGACGGCGGCCCCCAGATCGAGCATAAGCTCTATATTGTCCATGCTGAGCTGGTAGGACCTGAACTCGACGCTATCCTTTATTATCCTATTGATGTCATCATACCTCTTCTCCGGCCTCTTCCATCTTGCGAAGGTCAGGAGGTTCTCGATTATCTTCTTGCACCTGTGGGACGCGTCGTTTATCTTGCGCAGCTTGGAATCAGCGCTCTCGCCGAGCCTTTCCTCAAGGAGAAGCTCAGAAAAGCACATGATGCCGGTAAGGGGGTTATTGAGCTCGTGCGCCACGCCGGAGACGAGTTCGCCAAGCGAAGAAAGCTTGTCCGACTGGATGAGCTTTTGCGTAAGAAGCCTTTTTTCCGTGACATCCTGTATGTACACGACCGCGCTCCTCGGCTCAGAGCCCTCGCCCCCGGCCATGGGGTAAGACTGCCAGACCAGCACTTTGCCCTCCGGTGTCGTCATCTCCAGCTCGGCCGGGACGGTTGAGTCTATGGACTTCCTTATCGGGCAGCTCCCCTTCGGAGGGGGCACGGCTCCGAATACTTCGTATACTCCTCTTCCGGTGACTGACTGCTCGGTAAGGCCAGCGGTCTCGAGAAAATGCCTGTTCGCCTCAAGTATGGAATAATCGTAGCCAACCTGAAGCACATAATCGCGTATGCTGTCGTATATGAGGCGGAGCTTGTTTTTGGCGACCTTGAGCTCCTCTTCCTCCCGGGTAATCGTCCTGTTGGCCTTCTGAAGCTCAAGGTTCTTGCGGTCGAGGTCCTCGTTAAGGAGCTTCAATTCCTCGTTGATGGCGTGCAGTTCCTCTGTCTGGCTCTGGGTCTCCTCATAGGCAATCTCTAATTCCTCGTTTGCCACCCTGAGGTTTTCATTGAGCCCTGCCAGCGCCTGCCCCTTCTGTTCGATCTCCTTGAGGTATTTCTCTTTTTCCATCTCCCTCAAGTTAACATCGTCCATCATCTTGTTGAAGCTTCCCGCCAGTACGGAAAGTTCGTCGCCCTTGCCGTTGTACCCGCCTAACTTCGAGAGGTCTATGCGGGCTTCAATGTCTCCGGAGCCGAAAGAGGTGAGCTTTTCCTTCAGTTCCTTCAGCGGCTTCGTAATCCTCCGGGCCGATATGAGCGCGGCAAGTATCGAGAAAGTCAGGCCCAGCAGGGTCACGACCGCCACTGCCTTCTGGTTCCCCTTCTGTATTGCCCAGGTCCTCTCCTTTGACAGCGCTACGTCAAGCGAACCTATGACGTTCCCCTTGTAGTCCTTTATGGGCTCGAACTTCGATATGAGGGTCAGCCCCTTTACGCTCCATTCGGCGTACGCGCTCTTGCCATCCCGAATAAGCGGCCTCACATCTCCTTCAACGCGCGTCCCGCGTAATGTCCCGCCTGCAGGGGCGGCCAGGTTAGTCGTTATCCTTCTCCCGCCCGCGGTTACGGTCGTGTAAAGTCCCGGGAGCTTGTATGATACCGTTTCAGGGACAAAATTGTCGTTGTTCAGGACATCAGCCGTCACAATGGCCCCTATGGCCGCCTGAGTGTAATCCAGCACAGGGGTGACAACGGTCAAGGCCAGCACGTCGACTTCAGCGGGCGAGCCCGTTCCGGCCGGAAGAGCTGACATCTCCGCCACGGTGTTGCCTTCGAGCTTTATAACGTCCCGGGGGATTATCTCCGTTGAGACCTGCGGGGTCTTTGACTTCATAGCGTGCGGGACCAAGCCTCCCAGAAGGAGAGAGTCCCCGCTGAACTGGCTGTTGATCCTCGCGATCACGCGGCCGTTACCGTCGGTGACGGCCCATATGTCGACATAGGGCCTCATCTGGCTCCATTGAGTCATGACCTTCCGGAGGTACTCGGCGTCGCCTTTAGCGACCGCCTTTTTTATCTCTTCCATCGATGAGGCCTGCAGCATGCCGTAGCGCATCTGCTCGCCCCGGATAAAGTACTCGGTCCAGGCCGTCTTCATGCCGTTGGAGACCTCCGCGCGCGCGTGCTCCATCAACCTCGCGTCTATTATCCTGTAGGAGACGAAGGCAAGAAGCAGCATGGGCGCGAGCACGACCACGATAAAAATCGCCGTCAGCTTGAAGCCGACCGGCATGGACGAAAACAGCTTAAAAGGTGATCTTTCCATTATCCTTTTTTCCTGAAGAGATTCAGGCCCTTGGCGACCTGGGTATATCCGGACAGATAAGACTGCGGCAGCACCTCAGCCTTGCCGAGCGCCAGGAGCCCGCCAGGCTTCAAGGCGTAATCGAGTTTCTGAAAGACTTTCTCCTGAAGTGGCTTGCCGAAATAGATGAACAGGTTTCTGCAAAGCACCAGCTGCATGCCTGAAAGAGGCGTGCTCTGGACAATGTCCAGCGTGCCGAACTTGACGAGGTTTCTTACCGCGTACTTTACCTTGTGCGAGCCGTCTTTAGGAATGAAATAGAGTTCTTTCATGTCAGGCGAGACATTCAGCATCGACTCAGCCCTGTATGTGGCGCGCCTGGCCTGCTCGAGCGCCTCGGGGTCTATGTCGGTCGCGAATACCTTTGCCTTGCCAAGGGCATCCATTCCAAGGCATTCAGAAAAGAGCATGGCAACGGAATAAGCCTCTTCGCCGCAGGCCGAGGCGCAGCTCCACGCCCTTACCGGGGTGCCGCAGAACTCGCCACGCAATATTTCCGCGATGGCCGCGAAGATCTCCGGCTCCCTGAAAAACTCGCTCACTTTTATTGTTATGCTGGAGAACAGGCGCGAGTACTCGGCGGGGTCGTTTTCAAGAAGGCGCAGGTACTCGCTTATTGAAGAGCAGCCGCTGGCATGCAGCCTTTTGGATACCCTTCTTAATAGCGTCATTTTCTTGTAGCCGCGGAAGTCCCAGCCCCGTTCCGCATAGACCTTGTCGAGCAGAACAGGAAGGCCTTGCTCTGTCCGGGCGTTAGCCTCGTTGCGGAATCTTGAAAGAATATACATGCGGTTCCAGACAAAAACGGCCCAGCCAGGAAATTATAACAATTCTAAAGTAGAATATTTGCTTATACCACGGTACGATCTTTTTTTCAATACGCTATTGAAAGAAAAAAGCCTTTTCCCGTCAGACAGGCTGCCGCATTAAAAAAACGGCATATATGCTATGCTCAGGAACATGGAAATCTCGGGCCTCCTGAAAAGCGTGAAAGTAAATGTCCGGGCAAGGGACCACGAGGCGGTCCTGAGAGAGATGTTCACCGGGCTCCTCCCCGGAACCGGCGGACAGAAGGTCTCAAGGACCTTCCGCGACCTCGAAGCGCATGAGAGCTCGGAAGGCGCTCTGGCCGGCACCGGCGGAGCCATATTCCACTGTCTCGCCGAAGAGGCGCAAAGCACGGTCATAGCGCTCGCGGTAACGAAAAAGGCCGTCTCCCGCCCCGGCGGCAAGGGTCCTGCCAGAGTCTTTTTCATTATCGTGTCGCCCATGAAGGAGAGCGGCACCCATATGCAGCTCCTCTCAAGGCTAGAGGCCCTTCTCCTTGACAGGGGTTTCACGCACGCGCTATTAGGGGCCTCGACCGATGAAGACGCGAGAAGGGTGGTCAAAGGGGCGGAAGGGTCGTCAAAAGCCCTGTATCTGCCCTTGGAAAGTGACGAAGTACTCTCGGAACTTGCCACCTCGGAAAAGGGCCTAACCGAACAAGAAGCCGCCCGCAGGCTCGCTATGGCCGGGCCCAACACGATAAAACGGGTCAAGGGACGGCGGCTTCTGGCCGACCTGGCGAAAAACCTGTTCCTGAACCTTTTAGCGGCCCTGCTGTGGGCAGGCGGGCTCATGGCTTTCATAGCGGGAATGCCTGAGCTCGGCTGGGCCATTTTCCTGGTCATAGTCATTAACGCGGCTTTCAGCTTCATACAGGAGTACAAGGCCGAAAGAGCTGTCGAGGCCCTTACAAAGCTCCTTCCCTTGAGAGTCAAAGCCATACGCGGCGGGAAAGAGGCCGATATCGACGCGACAGGGCTCGTGCCTGGCGACCTCATAAAATTATCTGAAGGCGCCAGCATACCGGCTGACGGCAGGCTCATCTCGGCTGATGATCTGAAGGTCGACAACTCCGCACTTACGGGAGAGTCAAGGCCCGTCTGGAAGACGGCGGGAGCTATAGAAGCGGGGCGTGAGTTCAACTGGACCGAGATACCGAACATGGCCTTTGCCGGGACAAGCGTGGCTTCCGGCACAGGCACGATGGTCGTCAGCGCAACCGGCATGGACACCGAGATAGGAAGGCTCGCCTCCCTGACGCAGGCCATAAGGAGCGAGACAAGCCCGCTTCAGAAGGAGATATCCCGCCTCACAAAGACCGTAACGCTCATTGCCGTCAGCCTGGGTGTTGTTTTTTTCCTCCTCGGCTGGCAACTGGCCGGACTCACCATGGCTGGGAGCTTCATCTTCGCCATAGGGATAATCGTCGCGAATGTGCCTGAAGGGCTCCTGCCGACCGTCTCCCTTTCGCTCGCGATGGGCGTACAGAGGATGGCCAGGCAGAGGGCCATCGTAAAAAAACTCTCGTCAGTCGAAACGCTCGGATCGGCTACAGTTATATGCACCGACAAGACAGGCACTCTCACCGAGAACAGGATGTCCGTGAGGGAGGTCTACTCAAACGGCAGGACCTTCAGCGTGAAGGGTGAGGGATATGCTCCTGAAGGCTCGTTTCATTATGAAGGCAGGGACCTTGGCGGAGACGACTTTACGGCCGCCGGGATAAGGGAGCTGCTGGAGATCACGGCCCTGTGCAACAACGCCCGCCTCATTGCAGCAAAAACTCCTTCAGACGAATGGACCATATCCGGCGACCCCACCGAAGGCGCTCTCCTCACGGCCGCCGCCAGGGCCGGTGTGGACCTCGACGGGCTCGTGAAAGCCAACCCGCGATCCGCCCACATCCCTTTCGAGAGGATCAGAAAGAGGATGGCGACCATTCACGAGAACGGGATGGGCCTTGGCGACATGAAGAGGGTCGCCCTTGTGAAAGGCGCGCCAAAAGAGGTGCTGTCGCGCTGCGATTATCTCCGCCTCGACGGAAAGGCCGTCCCGCTTACGGACCAGCTTAGAGCCGGGATACTTTCATGGAACGACTCAATGGCGGCCAAAGGGCTCCGCGTCCTTGCGGCGGCCTTCAGGGGCATTGAAGAAGAAGGCCCTTATAACGCCGACAAGGTTGAAAAAGGGCTCACCTTCGCGGGCCTTGTTGCCATGCAGGACCCGTTGAGGCCGGAGGTAAGGAAAGCCGTCGAAGAATGCGGGAGCGCCGGTATAAAAGTAATAATGATGACCGGAGACTACGGCATAACGGCCCGTGCCATAGCGAACGAGGCCGGCATAGCCGCTGGCCGTGTTATAACCGGTGAAGAACTCTCCAGGACAAGCGACAGGGAATTGAGGGAAGCGCTCAAGGAGGCGGTCATTTTCGCGAGGGTAGCCCCGCAGGACAAGCTCCGGGTTGTGGCGGCCCTGCAGGACAACGGCGAGACGGTAGCCGTAACCGGAGACGGAGTCAACGACGCCCCTGCCCTCAAGAAGGCAGACATAGGTATAGCCATGGGCCTTCGCGGGAGCGACGTGGCAAAGGAATCCGCGGAAATAATACTGACTGACGACAACTTCGCCTCTATCGTGGAAGCGGTGCGCGAAGGGCGTGCCGTCTATTCGAACATCAGGAAATTCGTCACCTATATCTTCGCCAGCAATGTCCCGGAGATAATCCCGTTCATAGCCTTTGTCCTTTTTAAGATTCCCCTGCCGCTCACTATAATGCAGATACTCGCCATAGACCTTGGCACGGATGTCCTTCCGGCCCTCGGGCTCGGCACTGAGCCGCCTGAAGAAGGCATAATGAAAGAGCCGCCAAGACCAAAAGGGGCAAAGCTCCTCGACTTCAAGACCCTGTCCAGAGCCTACCTTTTTCTGGGCCTTATAGAGGCAACTTTGGCAATGTCCGCCTTCTTTTTCCTCTACTGGATGAGGGGCTGGACGCCGGGCGAACCACTGGCTGATTCGGGGGCCGTATACATGGCCGCCACCACCATGACCTTCGCGGCGATAGTGGCGGCCCAGATAGGGAATGTCATGGCGTGCAGGACTTCAAAAGAGTCCGTCCTCAAGGCCGGGCTGTTCAAAAACCGCCTTATCCTGGCGGGCATAGCGCTTGAAATGGCGCTCGTGCTCGTACTTACCTATACGCCGCTCCGCAAAGTCTTCAACCTCCACCCTTTGAGGCCGGTTGAATGGGCTTTTCTCCTGTCGTTCCCTTTCATCATATTTTTAGCCGAGGAAGGCAGGAAGGCTTTCATGAGGCGCAAGGTTCAAAAGTCTTGAACAGATTCGTGCCAGTAGGATATTATAAAAGGATGAATAAAATGGAGAGGGATATGCAACAGCCTAAAAAAACTCCGGTCACGATAGTGCTCTTCAGCGGGGAGCTGGACAAGGCAATGGCCGCCTTTGTCATAGCCACAGCCGCCGCCTCGATGGGCATGCCGGTGAACATCTTTTTCACCTTCTGGGGGCTCAATGTAATTAAAAAGAAGGGCGGCCTGATTAAGGGGCAGAACTGGATGCAGAAGATGCTCAATGTGGTCAATTACGGACATGCCAGAAAGCTCGCCCTCTCAAAGCTCAACATGATGGGCATGGGCCCTGTCATGCTCAAGGAGATGATGGGGAAAAAACGCGTCCCCTCGCTCGACGAGTTCATAAAGATGGCCAAAGCCATGGGCGTGAAGTTCTATCCGTGCGAGATGAGCATGACCGTCATGGGGCTTAAAAAAGAGGACTTCATAGACGAGTGCGACGATGTCATCGGGGCCGTCAGCTATCTTTCAGTCGCGAAAGATTCCAACATAAACCTGTTCATATGAGGTAAATAGATGAGCCAGTTCACAGCCGACAAAACGCTCGATGCCAGGGGCCTGTCCTGCCCAATGCCCTCGGTCAAAACCGCTCTCGCCCTCGAGGCGATGGGCCAGGGCCAGGTGCTGCTGATATTGACCGACGACCCGGTCTCCAGAAGGGATTTGCCAGTTTGGGCCGAGTCCACCGGCAACACGATTCTGGGCCTCGAGGAAGAAGGGGCCACAATAAAGATATTCCTCAAAAAGGGGTAGGCAAGCACCCATGGGAAAAGTCTACCACCTCGACCTCGAAAAAAAGGACATACAAGGCGCTGAGCTTGTGCTCATGCCCGGAGACCCGGGACGAAGCCCGCTTTTGGCCAGAGCCATAGCAGATGCCTACGGCTCAAAGTCCGACACGATAGCCTCGAAACGAGAGTTCACGACCTGCCTCACCGAAGTCATGGGTAAAAAGGTCCTCGTAACCTCGACCGGCATTGGCGGGCCTTCAACTTCGATAGCCGTAGACGAGCTTGCCCAGCTCGGCGTCAAGACCTTCATAAGGGTCGGCACGACCGGCGCGATTCAGGATAACATCCTCGACGGCGACTGCGTAATCACTACAGCGGCCGTGCGCCTGGACGGCGCTTCGACTCACTACGCCCCGCTCGAGTACCCGGCTGTCGCCTCGTTCAGCGTGGTCTCGGCCCTCGTCGAGGGCGCGAAAAAATCCGGAGTAAAATTCCATCTGGGCATCACCGCCTCTTCAGACACCTTCTACCCCGGCGAAGAGCGGACCGACGCCTTCATGGAATACAAACTCAGAAGGTTCCGGGGCGCGACCGAGGAATGGCGCGCCCTCAATGTATTGAACTACGAGATGGAAGCCGCGACGCTCCTCACGATGACTTCGGCTTTTGGCTCAAGGGGCGGGTGCGTAACAGGGGTCGTGAACAGGGGCTCTACCGGCAGGATAACCGCTGAAACATTGAACGCGGGCCAGGCGAGCGCAATAAAACTGGCTGTGGCGGCAATTCCATTCCTTGTGCAGGATTAACAGCATACTAAAGGTTGCTCAAAAAGTTCCGCGGCTGGACTGCGAAGAGAGCGAGATATGAGGCGCATATAAATGAACGCCGGGCGAACAGAAGACAACAACGCAGATGGCACTTTTTGAGCAACCTGTTATTTCAGTTTCATCACAAGCCAGCTCTTCTCGCTTATATGGATGATGGCGTAACGGCCTGAAAGCTTCCTGCCCTTGAGCTCGACAGTTATCTTTCCCTCTTCCCATGACTCTTCGACATAGGCGCCGCTGTCCCATACATGGACATCCCCTGCCCCGTACAGGCCTTCAGGTATGGCCCCTTCGAAATCCGCGTAGCTGAGCGGGTGGTCCTCGACCTTCACGGCGAGCCTTTTGATGCCGGTCTCATCAGGCAGGCCCTTTGGCACGGCCCAGCTCTTCAAGACCCCGTCTTTTTCCAGCCTCAGGTCGAAGTGGTGGTGCCTTGCATGGTGCTCATGGATAACGAACTTCAAAGGCCTTTTCAACCGTCCCCCCTTTGTTGACAGAACAACAGAACATGGTATTGTTTCATTATAGCTGTTTGCGCGGAAATTCGCCGCAAAAAGTCAACGCGAGGCGATTAAAAACATGAACTCCGCAAAGATGCTTATCATCGCTGCCGTCTTGTTCATAATTGCCGGGTGCGGCCCGGTCATCTCTGAAAATGTATTGAAGACCGTTGACCGCGACATAGAATTCCGCTCCGTCGTGGCGGACCCGGCCAGATACAACGGAAAATCAGTCGTATTCGGAGGCACCATACTCAACATTGAGAACCTCGAGGGCGTAACGGTCATGGAGGTCGTGCAGGAGGGGCTCAACTCGCAGCTAAAGCCGGTTGAAAGGGGCGAGTCTGCCGGAAGGTTCCTTGTGAAATTCGACCGGTTTGTGGACCCTGCCATTTTCTCGGCAGGGAAAAGGATAACTGTCGCGGGAGTGGTCACAGGCACAGAGACAAGGCCGCTCGGAAAAGGGAACTACCGATATCCGGTTATCGAACCGAAGGAGCATTACCTGTGGGAGCCGAGCGACTACGACAGGTCAGAGCCGCGCATCGGGATAGGCATTGGGCTGGGGTATTGGCATATAGATTAACAGGTTTTATCATCACCCTTTTCTAAAGGGGGGTGAGGGGGATTAACAAGCTGTTGGTTTAAAGATAATCTCCCCAGCCCCTCTTTAAAAAAGAGGGGTGAAATCTAAGGGGAAGCAATCCCGCCTAACATCACGCGATTGAAAAACACCGAATCGTCAGGTTGCTCAAAAAGTTCCGCTGCTGGACTGCGAAGAGAGAGAGGCATGAGGCGTACTCTTTTGTACGCCTCAATGACGAACGACGAAGACAACAACGCAGATGGAACTTTTTGAAGCTCCCAGGCGGCAAGCCGCAGGGAGCTTCGAAACCTAAGGAAAATATCGATTTCCTATTCGCTCGCTAGACCCCGCATAAAGCTGCGAGGATTACGCTCGCTATGGGTTTTCAGCGACCTGACTGTGCTTGTTTTTTCAATTCCGCAATCGTCTTCCCATAATCCGGAGTCGAAAACACCCCTGAACCTGAAACAAAGACATCCGCGCCCGCTGCCGCGACTTCCTTTATATTCGAAGTCTTTATTCCGCCATCCACCTGAAGCTCTATGGCGCGCCCCGTTGCCTCTATCATCCTGCGGACTTCCGCAATCTTTTTCAAGCTCCCCGGAATAAAACCCTGTCCGCTGAAGCCAGGGTTCACCGACATGACCAGAATGAGGTCAGCGTCATCCATTATAGGCTCCAGCATTACCACCGGGGTGCCGGGGTTGAGCGTCACGCCAGCCTTGAGCCCGTGCCCCTTTATCGCCTGCACAACCTTATGAAGGTGCCTTGTGGCCTCGACATGGACGGTAATTATCGAGCTTCCGGCCTTGGCGAAGTCGTCTATGTACCTTTCAGGCTCTTCTATCATGAGATGCACATCAAGAGGGACGGCTGTGGCCCTTTTAATCGCCTCGACTATGAACGGGCCGATTGTGATGTTCGGCACGAACCTGCCGTCCATCACATCGACATGGATGTAATCGGCCCCGCCTTTTTCAAGGGCCTGGAGTTCCTGTGTGAGTTTCGTGAAATCAGCGGAGAGTACGGATGGGGATATCTTCATTTGGTACGCCTTCCTTTTTAAAAAATTTACTCAACTGAATATTATAATAAATTTAAAAATTAGATATTTTTTCCGAGGTCGAGGAAGGGTGGAAGAAAAAAGCGGAGCATATATGAAAATATGTGAGCATTTTTTCTTACGCCCTGACAAAGAGATCGGGAAAAATAGCAATTTTTAGATGTGATTTTTTAACAGATTTCCGTTTCGTTGTCCATACCTCAGGGTGCCTCTAAAAATTAGATATTTTTTCCGAGGTCGAGGAAGGGTGGAAATAAAAAGCGCAGCATATATGAG
>Ga0154366_130_pt1 | contig 43107 bp, 48 predicted proteins | sample RifGroA2_FD_115894 | JGI IMG/M metagenome (GOLD analysis project Ga0154366, IMG submission 115894) | Deltaproteobacteria bacterium GWA2_54_12
AGCTGCTCTACCGTTGAGCTACGCCAGCGAAATACCTGGGAAAACCCTCAAAATAGAAAAACGGCAGACCCCACCAACGAAAAGTCTGGCGGAAACTGAATTTAAATATATAAATCACTAGCCAACCAATGTCAAGGCTTTTTTAGCTGGAAGGCAAGAAAAAGTCTTTCATTATCCGGAGGTAAATCTCCTGCCCCAGCCAGAGAGATGTCGCTTTTCGGTACGGAAAACCAGGCAGGCAACTGAAATAGTTCATCTCAATTAAGGCCGCTTAAAAAAAGTGCCAGTATACTGCAAAAACAGATGGGCGCTTGAAGCTCCCAACGGCAAAAGGCCGCTCAAAAAGTGCCGCTGCTGGGCTGCGAAGAGAGCGAGGAATGAGGCGTACTCTTCATAGCTTTTTCAGCGCGTGCCCGCTTAAGCTTCTTTGGCCTTGCCCCCACCCGAACGCATCTGCAGATAAGCCTCTATGAAGCCATCGAGCGCACCGTCGAGCACCGGGTCTATGTTGCCGGTCTCAAAACCAGTCCGGTGGTCTTTTATGAGCCTGTACGGCTGCATGACATAAGACCTTATCTGGCTGCCCCAGGCTATGTCGCGTTTGTCCTTGCTGAACTCCTGCATCTTGGCTTCCTGCTCTTCGAGCTTGAGCTCGTAGATCCTGGCCCGCAGGAGCTTCATTGCCGTGGCCTTGTTCTTGTGCTGGCTCCTCTCGTTCTGGCAGGCGACCACAATGCCGGTGGGCATGTGCGTTAGCCTGACGGCGGAATCGGTCTTGTTCACATGCTGGCCGCCCGCGCCGCTTGAACGGTAGGTATCGACCCTGAGGTCAGCCTCGTTTATCTCTACCTCTATGTCGTCCTCTATTTCAGGGTAGACGAAGACGGACGCGAATGAGGTGTGCCTCCTCTTGTTGGAGTCGAAAGGAGATATCCTCACAAGCCTGTGGACTCCGACCTCAGCCTTCAGGTACCCGTAGGCGTACTCGCCAGTGACCGTGAAGGTAACGCTCTTGACCCCGGCCTCGTCTCCGGGCAGAAAGTCCACTACCTCGGCCTTGAAACCCTTCAGCTCGACCCAGCGAAGGTACATCCTCATGAGTATGTCAGCCCAGTCCTGGGCCTCGGTGCCGCCCGCGCCCGGGTGGATGGAGACTATGGCGTTCAAGCGGTCGTGCTCGCCGGAGAGCATCCTTCTTACTTCGGCTTTCCTTATCGCTTCACTGGCCTCATTGAGCTTCTCCTCAGCCTCTTTTGCCACTGAGGCATCATGAGCCTCTTCGGCAAGCTCTATGAGCACCTCTGCGTCTTCAACGAGAGAGCCTATCCTGCCCAGGGCGTCGATTCCGAAAGTCAGCTCGGATTTTCTTTTCGTGAGCTTCTGGGCTTCTTCCGGGTTGTTCCAGAGCGTCGGCTCTGAAAGCCTCGCCTCTAATTCGTTCAGTTCGTCGACCTTTGTAGCCTGGTCAAAGATAGCTCCGTAAATCCTGGAATTTGGTCTTTACGGTCTGAAGGTTCTCTTTTGTTTCCTCGAACATCGTAAAAATTCCTCCGTGCGCTTCTTATTTCTTTTTCAACTGATTGCGGCAGAATATTAAAAAAGCAGATTCTTCGCTCCGCTCAGAATGACAATTTCTATTTCAGCCCACACGCCTTTTTCTCAAAGCCAAAAAGGCGGCGGATATGATTGAGCAGCCCCAGGCAAAGACATCGCCGTAAATAGTGTAAAAAGTAAGCGGCCCCTGCCTGAGCCCGACATCGTCTACTATTGCCGTGCGCTCGTAAAGGCCTGTCGCGTTCCTCACCCTGCCGACAGGGTCGATTATCCCGCTTACCCCGGTATTGGCTGAGCGTACGAGGAAAGACTTATTCTCAACGGCCCTGAATATGGCCATCTGAAAATGCTGTGACGGGGCCGAAGTGCGGCCGAACCACGCGTCGTTCGTAATTGTGGCCAGCAGGGTTGCGCCGTTTTTAACATGTCCCCGGGCTATCTCCGGGAAGATGGATTCAAAGCACACCAGGGTCCCTATGCTGGCCTCCCCGAAAGTTATCGGCACCGGACCCTGCCCTTCGGTGAAGTCCCCTATCCCTGCGGTCAGCTTCTCAAACGGGAGTATGCCACGGAGCGGCAGATACTCTCCGAAGGGCACGAGGTGGTACTTGTCATACCTCCCGATGGTCTCGCCTTTCGGGTCAATGAGAAAGGCGCTGTTGAAGTAGGTCACTTTATTAGACTGTGGATTATAATTATATGAGGGGCTTCCGGTCAATATGTAAGTGGAGGCCGACCGCGCGAGAGCGCCTATCTGCCCATCTTTTATCTCTTCAGCGTCGTAATAATAAGGTATGGCAGTCTCGGGCCATATTACGAGCCTTGCTTGCCTGTTCGAAGCATCTTCAGTGAGCTTCCTGTATATGTTGATGGTCTCCTGCTGGTACCTGCCGTCCCATTTGACCCCCTGGTCGATAGAGCCCTGGGCCAGGGCGACCCTCAGGGTGCGCCATTGGGGCAACTCACCGTCGACCATCTTCATCCTCACGGCCCCGTAGGCGGCCATCGACACGACAAGGGCTGAAGCTACAACGACTGGCAGCACAGGGGCCTTCTCGTCCCTGTCCTTGAACAGCATGCCTGCCGCAAGGAACGCAAGGCTTGCGTTAAAAGCCACAACCGCGAAAGACACTCCCCATACGCCCGTGGTGTCAGCGACCTGTATGAGCGCCGGATAAGGCGCTTGCGTGTAGCCGACGAGCACCCAGGGGAAACCGGTTAAAATGTGGGCCCTCGCGTATTCGAGCGCTACCCAGAAGGCGGGTATCAAAAGAAGCCGGACAACCCCCGGAAGCCCCCTAGTAAATGTGTACAGCACTCCGAACACGCCCCAGTACAGGGCCATATACAGGACGAGGACGAGCATCACTACGATAGCGGCCGCGACCGGTACGCCGCCGTAGTTGTACATGGAGTGCACTACCCAGTAAACGGCCCCGAGGTTGAAGGCGAACCCCGCCAGAAAACCGGCGGAAAAGCCTCCCTTCCATGTCCGTGTCTCCAGCACAAGAAACAGGGGCACGAGCGCGGCCCACGCCAGGAATCCGAGCGAGAAGGGCGGGAAGGCAAAAACGAGCGCTATTCCCGACAATATGGAAAAAGCCAGTATCTTTATCATTTAAGTGTAAGGAAAAAGACGCGGAAAAGGAGGAGCGTAAGCCCAAGCCCCAGGAGCCCGCCGAGAAAGACCTCGACCCTGGTGTGTATCCCGCCAACGAGCCTCGAGTGGCTGACCATGACAGCCATGACCGCCGACAGTATGACCACGAACGGGTCAAGGGAAATTAGACTTATGCTTGTGGCAAGCGAAAAGGCTACGGCAGAGTGTCCGCTGGGCATGCCCCCGTGCAGCGGCCTGCCCTTTCCCGCAAGGGCCTTCAATGTGACGACCGCGATAAGGACCAGCAGGAGCGAGATGACCGCTATATGGCCGGAGAAAGCCCTCGCGTCGCGCAGGATAAGCCCCATCGGCTCGTAGATGTACTTCGTGAATATCATGTAAGACATTATGGCCACCCCGATAGACGCTATGAGCACAGCGCCTGCCGAGACATCCTTCGCGTTCTTCGCTATCATGTGGTGCTTGTCCTCGACGAGGTTGACCGTCTCCTCGATGGCGGTGTTCATCATCTCGGCGAAAAGCAGGATGATGACTGCCATCGCGAAAAGCACGAACTCTATTACGGGGAGTTCGAGAAACAGGCTAAGGAAGAGCGCCCCGGCGGCTATGATGTAATGGTATCTGACATGCCTCTGCGTCTTGAAGGCGTAAATGACGCCCTCAATCGCGAAGTTCAGGCTCTCGAACCAGTTTTTAGGCTTTTTTATCTCTCCCGTGTCCATTCTTCCATTTTAGCCTATCATGCCCATTAAATAAAGTATTCCCATCGCGACGCTCATCATGAGGGCCATTACTGCCGCGGCTTCCAGCATTCTGAGTTTATGCACCCTCTTCAATATGAGCACATTGACCGGGATGGACCACAGGCTCAATACCGCGCCGAGCGCGGGCACGGCCTGGGCCCATGAGATTATCCACCCGAGAGAAGTTGCCCTGTAATACTCCTGGAATGTCGCCTTTCCGCCCAGGAGCCTGGCGAAACCGTGGAACATGGCTATGAAAATAGAGAACATCAGGACATTGAGGGCCGGGGCGAAAAGCAACAGAAAGGCCGCCTCGGCGGGAGCCGAGACCTGGCCTTGAAAAACAGCCCCTATGGCCACGGCCAGCCCGCCTATGGCAAGTATCAGTATGCCGGGCTTTAGGGCGCGCTCGTCAGAAGCGACCTCTTCGGCCGCCGCGCCCTTGAGTTGCAGTATCTCAAAACTCTTTTTAAGGTATTTTTTGAATTCAAAAGGCGCCTTTGTTTCCATCAGGTCAGATAAGCCTCCCGGCGCGCAGCAATCCCATCAGTTCCTCTTCCTTGTCCTTCATCTTCCTCGCCTGGCGGCCGCCCTTCACATGGTCGTAGCCCGCAAGGTGCAGCAGGCCGTGTACAAGGAGCCTTGCCATCTCCTCGTCAAACGAAACGCCGAACTCGATTGCCTGCGAAGCGGCTTTTTCAGTCGATATCACTATATCACCCAGCAGATAAGCATCTCCCATCGGGAAGCTCAAAACATCGGTCGGTTTGTCCTTCCCCCTGTACTCCCGGTTCAGCTCCCTTACTTCGGCGTTGCCGGTCAAAAGCACGCTCAGCTCGCGGTCGTCAAACCCCAAGCCTTTTAATGCGGTCTCTGCCATTTTTTTTATCTTCGTCCGGCCTTTTCCCTGAACCAGTACCTTCAAGCTCCTTCTCCTTCAGTATATCGACGGGTTCGGGATAGTCCACCCGCTGGTGATACATGCCCTCGAACACCTTGTTGAAGCTCCTTGTTATGGCGTGGAGGTCCTTCAAGGTCAGCTCGCAGTCGTCAAGCTGCCCGTCCGAGAATATCTTGTTAACTATCTTCTGGGTAAGCCACTGTATCCTGTCCGGCGAAGGGTCGGACAGGGTTTTGCTGGCGGCCTCTATGGCGTCGGCAAGCATTACTATACCAGCCTCTTTTGTCTGCGGCTTGGGGCCCGGATAACGGAAGTCCCCTTCAGGCACTTCAGCCTCACGCTCCTCAGCCCTGGCCTTCTGATAGAAAAAAGCGATGAGGGCTGTGCCGTGGTGCTGGCTTATGATGTCGGTTATCTCCGCGCCGAGCCTGTGCTTTTTCGCCAGCTCGACTCCTTCTTTAACATGGCTCGCCAGCACAAGGGCGCTCATGGAAGCCGTGAGCTTGCCGTGCCTGTCCTCAGTGGAGTTCTCCACGAAGTACTGGGGCATCTTCATCTTGCCTATGTCATGGTAGTACGCGCCCACGCGCGCCAGAAGCGGGTTCGCGCTTATCGATTCGGCGGCGGCCTCGGCCAAAGTACCTATTATGAGCGAATGATGGTATGTGCCGGGGGCTTTGATGGCAAGCTCCTTCAAGAGCTGGTGGTCCATCCTGGACAGCTCGAGGAGCTTTATGTCTGTCGTGTACTGGAAAATCGACTCAAGGACAGGGGCTATTCCTATGGCAAGGATAGCCGTGAAAATGCCGTTAAGAAACCCTGTCATGAGAAGCGGAAACGGCTCGGCGATGCCGCCCTTTATCGCGGATATGCAAATGAGGGCCGCGCCGTTGGCCAGGCCGAGGAATATGCCGGCCTTTATGACTATAGACCTGCGGGTGCAGTGCTTCACCCCGGCTGCCGCGACCATGCCCCCGATAAAGGAGTATGCGGCCATCTCAACGCCGCCGCCTATGAAGTATCCGGCGACTATCGAAGTGACTGCAGCGAATACCAGCGCGGTTTCAGTGTTGAGAAGAAGCCGGACGAGCATGGGCCCGACGGCGACCGGGACTATAAACCTGTACGCTGCCGTGGGTCCAGGCATCAGCTCCTTCAAAACCAGGGCGGCCGTATCTGAAAGCCTCAAAAGCAGCAGGACCCCGGCGAAAACAGAAGTCATGAGCAGGAGGTCCTTTGTCGAACACGCGAACTTCTTAATGTTCCTTGAGGCAAGTATGTAGGCTGCGGAAAGTAGAATTAGGACGAAGACGAAAAACCCGGTTGCCGGCACCGCGGCCCGCGCTTCCTGAATAGCCGATTCTATGAGGTGGAGTTTGGCGAGGTCATGCTCCGAGACGACCTGCCCTTCCCGGACGACTGTCTCGCCTTTCATTACGGAGATACCGGCGTCATGTGCCCTTACAGGTGATTTCACGTCAACCGTGGCGACATCTCCGGGGCTGTAGGTGTAGCCGGTAAACGCAAGGTGTGGAAAAAAAAGCAGCGTTGCCAGAAGGCTGGCAAGCACCAGTATTCCAAGGTTCCTTACGGCCCCGCCCGCTTCCTTCCCTTTTTGAGAGGGCCTCCCATCCTGGCCTTGCATCTTCTCAGGGCTCCTCCGGCAGGGCGCTCTTCCTCTTTTGTTCCATCTTCTCGAAGGCCATTACGACCTTCTGGACGAGAGGGTGCCTGACAACATCTGTCTCGGAAAAAGTTACAAACTCTATGCCTTCGACATTCTCGAGTATCTTTTGAGCTTCCACAAGGCCCGAGGGCTTGGCAAGCGGCAGGTCTATCTGCGTTATGTCTCCGGTGATGACGGCCTTGGAGCCGAAACCCAGCCTCGTGAGAAACATCTTCATCTGCTCTATCGTCGTGTTCTGCGCTTCGTCGAGGATGATGAACGAGTCGTTCAGGGTCCTGCCCCTCATGAACGCCAGGGGCGCGACCTCGATGGTGCCTCGTTCCAGAAGTTTCTGGGCCTTTTCAAAATCTATCATGTCATGCAGCGCGTCATACAGGGGCCTCAGATACGGGTCGACCTTGGCCGCCAGGTCGCCGGGCAGATACCCGAGCTTCTCGCCTGCTTCTACCGCGGGCCTCGTAAGTATTATCCTGTCGACTTCCTTGCTGGTGAGGGCGGCAACGGCCATGGCCATGGCAAGGTAGGTCTTGCCGGTTCCGGCGGGACCTATGCCGAATACTATGTCGTTCCTCCGTATCGCGTCAACATACCTTTTCTGCGTCACGCTCTTTGGCGCGATGACTTTTTTCCTGTAAGAGACGAATACCGTGTCCATGAAGACATCTGAAAGCTTCATCTGCCTGCCAGCCAGGGCCATCCTCACGGCGTAGTCCAGATCATGGGGGGACATGGAGTAGCCTTTTGCGAGGAGATCATAGAGGTCGAGGACGAGCCTTTCGGCAAGCTCGGCTTTATCAGGGGCGCCTGTTATGATCACAAGGGAGCCACGGGTATTGATCTCCACCCCGAGCTTTTTTTCGACCTTCTTGAGGTTATCTCCCCTGTCGCCGAAAAGACGCACGGCGAGGTCATTGTCAGCGAGAGAGACCTGCTTTTTTATTGTCCCGTTCTTTTCCGATGGGCTTGGCAAGGTATTGTATTTTCCTTTTTAACCTGACCTGTTTGCTTTAATAGGAAAACCCCTCTGACTGGAGGGGTCTCGTAAAAAGGGCTTATTTTAAATTAACGCACATAAAAAACATTAACATAAATCAGGCGTTTTTGCAATCAGCGGCACAGGCGTCCGCGTTTTCAGGCTAAAAAAAAAGCCCCTCTAAGGGGGCTTTGTCGATAATGGATTGGCTGGCCTAAATCGTGGCGAGCTTCTCGAGGAGCGCGGGCATCGAAGACATGACATCCTTGTCCGACAGGGAATCCGTAAGCTCCCACCTGCCCGGCTTGTCGAGCACCTTTTGCGCAAGCTTATGGTTGAGCGAATGGCCCGACCTGTACGCGATGAGCTGGCCTATTACAGGCGCGCCCACGAGGGCAATATCGCCCATCATGTCAAGCACCTTATGCCTTACGAACTCGTCAGGGTACCTGAGGCCGCCCTCGTTCAATATCTCCGTGTCGCTTATTACTATCGCGTTTTCAAGAGAGCCGCCCCTGGCAAGCCCGTTGGCCCTCAGGGTTTCGACATCTTTCAGAAAGCCGAATGTCCTGGCGCTTCCCAGCTCCTTTCTGAAGACATCCTGCGAAAAGAGCCTCGAGAAGGACTGCTTGTTGAGGAACGGATGCGCGAAATCTATGGAGTAGTCTATCGTGAACTCCATGTCGTCAGGGGGAAGAAGGAAGATGTATTTGTCGTCCTCTGAAACCCTTATCGGTTTCTTTATGACAAGATACTGCCTCAAGGCCGGAAGAGCCATGAGGCCTGAAGACTCTATCATGCCTATGAAGTCAACGGCGCTGCCGTCCATGATAGGCACTTCGGGGCCGTCGATCTCGACGATGGCGTTATCCACGCCCATGCCGTAGAAGGCGGCCATGAGATGCTCGATTGTGGAGACGGACGCGCCCTTGACGCCTATGGTGGTCGCGTAGCTGGTGGAGATGACATTGGCTGAGACAGCCTTTATGCAGGGGCTCCCGGGCAGGTCTTTCCTGTAAAACCTGATCCCGGTGTCGGGTCCCGACGGCGTTATCCTGACATTTACGGGGTGGCCGGTGTGAAGGCCTATCCCTGAGAACTCTATTTCGTCTTTCAAGGTGTGTTGCATCTTCATGTCTGCATTATAAAGCAATAAATGTGCCATTAATAAATCCCCATTTAATTCAGACACTTGATTATCAAAGGCATCTTGAGAGTGTGTTATTATTGCAACTTCAGCCGCTGGATTCTCTTTTTTACAACACTAGCGCCTTGTAAAAAAATAGAGTATCAGGCTCAAAATAACGCTGATTATTATGGATGTGGCGAGCGGAAAATAGAAGACGAAGTTATCCCTTTTTATGTGGATATCTCCAGGGAGTTTGCCAAGATACGGTATTTTCGGGCCGTATGCGGCGAAAAGGCCGATTACAATTATGATTATGCCGATGATTACAAGAGACTTTCCAAGCCCCGGCATCACTACCTCGCTATCATACATATTATAGGCAGGCTGCCGGGGGGTGTCAAACAGGAAAGTTGTTTTTTGAGGAGTTACGGCTTGCCAGCCCTTTTCCAGACCGTCTCAGCGGTTTTTTCAAGGGACCTGCCGCCGAAATAAAAGATTATGACTGTCTTCATGATCTCGCTATGTACTTCAGAGAGCGAGAACTCCCCGAAACCCAGATAAGGAGCCAGTACAGTCCAGACAAACAGGGAGAGCGCGGCGTAAGACCATATCGGCCTATGGGTGACGGTCAGGACCCTGGTCCAGGAAGGAGCCTGGGGCCAGGCCTCTTTTTCCGCGAGGGCGCGGGCGCTCTGTGAATCAACTGATGCTGCCTTGTACTCCTCGCTTGCGATACGCCGGGCCTCGAGCTTGAGCTCCTCCCTTTCCTTTTCACCAAGCGAAGTCGGAAGGAACCTGTCGGTAAGCCTGTCCACTACCTTGCCTACCGTGCTATCCAGTATGTCGGTTATTATCGGAGTTCCCATAGTCACCTCAAAGCCCCATATTCCTCAGTTCGTCTGAGATATCAAGAACGCGGTTTGAAGCGTCCTCAAGGGCTCCTTCCTCAATACAGGAGATAACGGACTGGAGCCCACCGCGGAGCTTATGCTGGAGATGTCGCCTCGCGTTTTCCGAGAGGTTTTTTATTTCCGTGACGGCGTTGTCCTCCATGTATCACTCCCTGTATTCGAAATGGTTCGCGTCCCAGCCTGTTTTTGTCGCGTAATCCTGAGGCTCTACTCCAAACCTGCCGCCCCACCTGCCGCCAAGGGCTTCCCATTTTTCGCCAAGGGGCCTGTACAGGCTCCCGTCGGTCAGATATTTGCCGTCTTTAAACAGGTTGAAGTCCACCGCGAGCCTGTCCATGTGAGGAGAGTTCATGGTGCGGCTCTTGCCGGAGCGCACATAGAGCTTCTGCTGCTCTTCTGTCCTGAATGCTTCGCCGAAGCTCAGCTCATAGCCGCCGGCGTACGCCTGCCTTATACGCTCAGCCACCATCAAAGGGAACCTTCTCTGCATTTCCGAAAGCTTCAACGCACATCCCTCCTATTTGAGCGCCAGATGGCTGGCCAGATAAACATAAGCGTCCTTCAAGACCCAGAGCATCACCGCCCCGCATATCCACAGGAAAGTCCTCACGGCGTTTCTCTTGGTCCTCAGGAGGTCCTTTACCGCCTCCTGCTCAGCTGGAGAAAAGGCGCACGCGCCTAACCTCGCTGCCAGCTTCTCGGCAATAAGCTCCGCGACCCGTTCCGTCTCTTTGACCTCCGGCATAGCCTACGCCTTTCTCCTTATGCCTTTAAAACTCACGCCCCACTGGGCGACAACAGAGGCAAGGTCCACTTCGAAATTATCCATTACGAATCTGGTCCTGTCCGTCTCCTCGACTCTGAGCTGGCCGGTAACAGGGTCTATGACGGCCCTCGGACCGCTCCCGCTTTCAATCTCCACTGCCGTAAGCGTGTCAATATTGAGCCTCGCGTGCGTCAACCCCTGCGGTATGCCGGTGAATGTGAGCATCGCCTCAGCCTGCCCGGCAGGGAGCGTATCCGCGCAGTAGCAGGCCATTATGTTTCCGGCATCATCGTGAAGGACTTCTATATACATATTTTCGCCTCCTAATTGGTGTGGTAATCCCAGTAAACGCAAAAGTATTCGCTGTTATCCAGCTGCGCCTGTACGCTCACTTCCCAGACCTCGCCCGTGGTGGACAGGAGCTGGCGCGTCTGGAGGAGCAGCTGGACGGCATATATGGACCCTGTCTTGTTAAGGCTCGGCAGATGTGAGTATCTGGCCACCGGGATATAATAGCTGCCGCCTGTTGAAGCCCCGAAGCTTCCCCTCGCGAGTTTCAGCTTGGCGATCGAAACTACGGAATCGGCGAGCACAACGCTCTTGCTGTTTATGCCGTCATGGTCGTGGTCCACTGCCGGGGTGAAACTGTCCCCAAGCCACTCTTTGAGATGTACCAGGTTCTGCCTGACTCCCTCCATGAGGGTCGTATCGATCGGGCTTTCCGCATCAGTCTGCGCTGAAGTAATCGCGTTCCATGAAAATGTTGGCGCTGCCATAAACTCTCCTTACCAGATATGATATCCGTCCACCCCGCCAGTGAGGTTGGAGGCGTTCCCCAGGTACCCGTATGCCCTCTGGGCCGATGAAGCGCCCTCGTAATCAGGCAGCCCGGCAGGGGCTATGAAGCCGTACCGCCTTGACATCTTTGTCTCGACGCCCTCCACCGAGACCCTGCCTGAAGCGAAATCCGGCCTGACGCTCGTCAGCATGACCCTGTTTCTAAACCAGCTTGCCGCGCCCTTGCCGCACGCCTCGTCGGTTGTGAGGTCTTTCAAGTCCGCGGGCTTCATGAAACTTGAAGCAGAGGCCATGCAGTTTATATCCACATCGAAGCTCATCGTCGCCACAGGGTCTCTGTACCGGTTGAGAAGCTTTCCCGCAAGCGTTGAGGCATGGTTGGCGCCCCCTATCGCGCTTATTTCCACTGTTGAAGCCGCATTTGCAGCCGGAAGAGTGGCGACGCTCACAAGCACCCTCACGAACCTGTTTTTATCGGCGTCAAAGACCTGATATTTACCGTCGCGCGTAAGCTTCACGGACTCTCCAGCCGTCCCTCCAGGTGAAGTCCATGTCAATGATGAGGAGGCCTTGACGAACGATAACTGCCCTGTCCCCTCCCCGTTCGCCCTTGACGCGTGATAGACCTTGATCCCGCCCAGACCCGGCTCTTCCATGAATGTATGCGACCTTATCCACTTGCTCTTTATTGTCCTGGTCGAGGTCTCTTTCCACTGGGAAGCGCTCTGGGAGGCGGCGTCAGCAGCTATGACCGCTGACTCATAGTTCCCTTCCCTGTCTCCGCCTGACTCGTCGTAATCGTAGTAGACAACCACCCTGTTGCAGAAGCCGTCCCTGTAGCCTGACTTTACGGCGAAGGAGTCCTTCAAAAAGGTCCTGTCCGTCCATTCATCGACCGCCTGCCCTGGCACTGGCGGGGCAAAGACCTTGAACCCGATTTTTTCGCCATCATGTACGATGAAGGAATTAGATTCCACCTGGAGTTCGTTAAGGAACTGGTTTGCCTCCAGCGGTTCCGTAAGTATCCTGTCAAACTTCCACGCTCCGAGCCATCTGTCCCTTTCCAAGGCAAAGACCTCGAGGTCGACCAGAGAAGCGTCTACGCCGAGCCTGGAGACGATGATGTCAGCCATGATGTCCGCAGGGTTCATCGCCCTGTATTCTATGAAAGCGGTCCTCGACTCGGTTTCAGCCGGGATCCTGGCGGACGCTTCTTTTAAATCATCGGCAATTACGACCGTGAGCTCATCGCCTCTTCTGGACCAGTCAAGGACCTTGCCGGTAAATGTCGGGGCGTAATCGACCCAGGTGAAACCATGAGCTATGAAACCGTCCTTGCGCTTGACGCGCCTGTTCTTCAGGTACTCGTCGCTTACAAGCGCCGTGAAATTTTCCTTTCCGGTGATCACGACAGTAAACTGCCCTCTCGTGGTATAACCTGAGCGCACATCTATCCTGTTCTGAAGCGAAGAGACTGTCTTGAGCGCCGGGATCACAAACGGGAGCTCGTCGCTCCCTGCCGGGCGCAAGTAGCCATCAGCGCAATAAGCCCCATCAGCCCTGAAGAGGGTCGGCGGCAGCGCGTTCCTTCCATGAAAGCCGAACCTTACGGGCCCGTTGTCCAGTTCGAACTCGACAACGACATTGGAAGTATTTGAGCATCTCCCGAGTTCTTCCAGGAATCTGCGGCTAAGAACCATCCCCATCGAATCACGCTCCTTTTGATGACCAGCCTTGCGATCTTTTCGCGGGCGTCATGTCGCTGCGCTTTATCATGGCGTATTATCGTGGACCTGGAAGTACCAGTCCGTCCCGTCAAAGACCCCGGTCATCACATCGCCGATTGCCCCCACAAAGTCCGCACCGCCATTACCATTGAGGTTCGTTCCGGTAAAATCGATGGTGGTGTTGCTGTCAACGAAGAGTATGGTTATCTCCTGTCCGGCTACCCCATCATCAAACGCAGTAATGGTCGTTGGATTTACCGATTGAGTCTTGAAGGACTGCCTTTTTCCGCCAACCGCGACCGAAGGCGTGGCGTCGTCCAGGTCCAGGTTCGGCATTCTGGGGTCGATGGTGCTGGCCGCCACGATGGTATCGTAGGCCGTGTCCTCGACATTGTAAGTCCCAAGTTCCACGCGCTTTGTATTGACAATACAAAAGGCCGTATGCCCTCCAGCGTCGTCACCTGCGAACCTGAGCTTATCCATACTGAGGCCGTCCACCTGGTCTGTATAAACAGCAACGGTGTTCTCGTACATCGTAAGGTCTTCGAGTCTTATATTGTGGATATTGTATGGCGTTGCGGTAGTAACCCTCACGCCGTTAACTGATGTGTTTTCTATAAGGGTATTTTCAATTCTCACGCTCCTGTAGAAATCCTGTACCCTTATCCCATAATCATGGTTGCCAGCCGCACACTGTCTTATTGTGAACTGGTCGCCCCTGTTGCCCATGGCCGCCAGCAGAAAACCCGTCCCACTGTACTGGGCAAGGCAGTTGTCATAGGTGATGTGCGTTGTATGGACAGGGTCTGCGGTCGTGGCCCCTAATTTGAAGCAGGCTTCGCCCTTCTTTCCGGCTCCGGCAGAGCCCATACGAATGTAGCAGTCCCTTATGGCCATCTGATATGCGTGGTTGAGCCACAGGCCGACAGCCGCGGAGTTGTAAAAGCCATACATGGTAACCCGCTCAAAGAGCCACTGGGTTATGAACTCGGCGTAGATGCCGCCGAGGGCCGTCGTGGAGTTGTTGCCGTCTATTGAAAGATCAGTTATCGATGAGTACGGGAGCCAACCGCCGCTTGCCCCGTCCGAGCTGTTGATGAGCCAGTTTGTCGAGCTGACGGGTATCTTCAGAATGGTATTGGCCCGGCCCGCGCCCCTGATATTGCGATATCCCCGCACATTCAGGTTCTCACAGAGCCATATCCCGGCAGGAATGAATATCCTCTTGCCCGCGGTTATGCAGGCTTGTATCTCAGTTGAGTAATCAACCGAGCCGTTGGTTACAAAACCAACAGGTAAGAACTCGCGCAGGTCAAGCTCCTTGTAACCAGTCAGGTTATACTTGTGCGTCCCGTCGTTGTTGTGCTCGACAAGGGAAAGACGGTTGAGCGTATCAGCCTTTACAGGATGCCCGGTCCCTACCATCTCTTCGCTGAATTGTATACGCAGGTCTGCCATGTTGACTCCTCTTTATTCCTTCCGGCCTGTAAGCGCTATCACGATATCCCTGGCGGCCCCTCCAGATTTGAGCGGGTTTGAAAACCTCGGCTCTGGCCTCATCAGAAAGACATCCTCAGGGTGCCCTGAATTCTCCCACGCCACAAAAAAATTCCTTGTGCCGCTGCCTTCCCACCATTCCTTGACCTTCCCGTAAAGCGCAGCGTCCGCGTCGTCGAACCTTATTGTCATGGACCTTTCGATATACTTAGCGTGAGCGCCGGCGAGATATCCGCCATTGCTCAGATTGACCACGGCCTTGACCTCCTGCTCGTTCGGGTCGAATGACGCGCTAGCGTAATCGAGCTCTGTCCTTAATCCCCATGCCGCTATATAGATAAACGGGGCTATGACCGTGCCTTCAAGCGCAAGCCGCCAGTACCTGTAAGCCCCGGGGCTCGTGAACTCTTTTACGAAAGCCCTGTCAGAGGCAGGGATGAATGGCGTGAAGGCATCAAGGTACGATTCTCCATCGTTTGAATACTGGAGTTTGACGAGCGCGTTGATGGAAGCAAAGTTATGTCCTGAAACCGCGAGATAGTCCGCCTCATGGGAGTTTCCTTCACCGGAGTCGTGCGTTATGTAATGCGGCCCCATTCCCAAGGCTGCCTGCCACAGGTTCGTCTCGAGCATGTTGCAGATATTCGCTACGCTCGTGCGCTCGAAAGTCGAGCTCGCTTCAAGCGCGGAGCCCTGGGAGCCTGAAAACGACTTCCAATAGAATTTTATTTTTGCCCAGTCTGCCATTACCTGCCTCGCTAAGCCATTTTTGTTATGTTCACGGCGATGTTCCTGTCACCGACTTCCCTCAAGGCCGGCACGATGTTGTCTTCCACGATCTTCTGCCAGTTCTGCTCAGAAAGAGGGTTGTATATCTGCACCGTTATGGACTGCGAAGGCCTTGCGTCCTCGACCCTTGTAGGCACCGGGTACGCGCCTGGCGAGCCACCCGAGTATTGCGGGTTCGCCCTTCCTCCTGAATCTATGGAGCTGGTCGCGCCCTCCGGCCTCGTATTCCTTATCTGCTCCACCCTCGCTAGTCCTGCCGCGATGGCGGCAGCTGCGGCTGCCGCGCCAAGGGCTGGGCCCACGACCGGTATCGGGGCGAGAGATGCGAAAGCGCCCTGCGCTGCTCTGTAGGTCTGTATCACGGTCTCTGCCACGGCAAAGGCTTTCATGGATTCGAACATGGCCCTGTGCCTGCTTCCGGTCGCGATGAAAAGGTTCTGGAGCGTGTTTGACATAAGAGAGGCTCCTGCTTCCGCGTACCCGGCCCTCTTTGCCCAGCTGGCCTTCTCGAGTTCATCGAGTTCCGCGATGCGCGCCTCCTCAAACGCCCTCTCCTGAGCGGCGTGCCTTGACCGCTCATCCATATAAAGGGCTTGCCCATCCCTGAGCTTGGCGACCCTGTTACTGCCGCCTGTGTCGGTTGCGGCAAAGGCAAGCCTTTCAATGTCCTTCTTCATTTCATTGAAGGCCCGGCTCACGCTGGTCGTATATTTAGCAGTAGAAGCTATCGACAGAGAGCTCAGCCTCTGCAAACCCTCTTCCGCCGCCGCTGCCGCGCTTCTGGCCCTGCCTTCGTACATATCCCGTTCAGCCATTTTTCTCCCCGGCTAATCTCGCCCTTTCTGACTGGTATATCTCAAAGGCCTCCACGGCCCAGCAGGGTTGGTCTGCCAGGCCTCCGTCAAAGTAGAGCCGCCCTGAGCTTTCCATCATGAATACCGTCCTCATCATCCTGAAGCTCTCCTCGCTTATATAGCTGAGGGGGCATTCGTAGAGCCTCAGGTCCCCGAGGCTTATGACCTTCTCTGAGCCGCTTTCTTTGATCTCTTCATTTATCTCAGGGTCATAGGACGCGACAGCCCTGGCTGCCTCGGAGAGCCCTTTGAAGTTGGAGCAGTTACGCTCCTTCTTATCTGATTCAGTGCAGTTCGAACAATTAAACGGGCTCCCGCTGCCCCTCAGCGCCCAGCGGAAGCCCGCTGTCAGTTTTTTCTCTGTCCGTCCGTGAGGCGTGAGGCGGATTCCATCGCCCTTATGACCTCGAGCACCAGGTCGGTATCCGCGGTATCGAAGAACTCGCCAGGGCTCGTGACCTTCATGGAGCCTACAAAATAGCCGCTTATGTTCTCAACATTTTCGACAAACTGCTTTCGCTGGACGTGCTGGGTAAGCTCGGCCACCTTCACGGAATCGGCAACCCCTCTTGTCCTCGCGGCCAGAAGCCTCGAATATTCCTGGACCCTCGAGTACGGCACGAACCTGAGGCTCACGACGCACGGGTCAGAACTTTCCCTGTTCCCGCCGTACTCAGGTATGTAGTCCACTATGCTTTCCTTATCGAAGCTGACTATAGACATCCGTCCTCCTGAATATCTTCTATTTTCAAACAGCAGGCACAGTATTAACGAGCATGACCCCTGCCATGTAGCCGGTCACCGCGTTGTAGAGCCCTTCATACTTGAGGGTTATCATCGGCTCCTTATCGAGCCTGTACTCAGGCTCGCCCCCGGTGCGCTGAAGCCTCGGGAGGTCGATAAAGAGCGCGTGGTTGGCCCCTGCGCCTGCCTGAGTGCCTGTGTCCCAGTGCAAAAACAGGTTCGACGATTCAGGTGAGGCAAGCCAGCTCCTGAACTCGGCTGCCGATGAAAAGCCACTCAAAGGGTCTTCCCAGTCGAGCGTCATCTCAGCCGTGACTTTATATTGGCCCATCCTCGTTTTGTCCGGGTAATCGACCCCGGAAAGCCGCATGGCGTCCTCAATGCCGTTCTCCATCTTGACGCTGACCTTGTCAGGCTTTACCCTGGTAGCGCCTTCAAATGAAAAACCTGTGAAAGCAGGAGCAGTGCCAACCCTTGTTACAGGCCCGGTATATATATTCAAGGCCTTGTAATCGCACCGTAGCGGCTCGGCTGCGAACACAACGCCTCCGATCTCGTTTTCGGTGTCATCCCTCTTCTGGCCTGACAACTCAACTGAAAGCTTGAGCGCTGAGCCCGCGTCCTGCTCGAAGGCAATCGACTTGACCCTCCCGCCAGCGTAGGGCCAGTTTTTAACTGTCGTACCCTCGTTCAGGTTGAGGTTGAGGGTAAGCCCCTTGTTGCCGAGGTTCGCCTCTGAAAAAGGGTCTCCCACGGGCGACATCATGTGATAGTACTGGCCTGTGGCTCCATTCTGTCCTGAGTCACACCTCCCGAAAAAGTGCTTCAGGACTGTGCCAACAAGCCCGGCTGACGAGCCTGCCTCAGTATAGAACGGGGTCTCGATGGAAGCGGTCCACCTCTGCCCCATGCGGACAACGGCCGTATCACCCTTTGCCGCCTCCTCACCCCTGAACTCTTTTCTCCTGCGGTCGTCAAATTCCATCTTCGGTATCGCAGGGTTTAAGAGCGGAACAAAACCGACGGTCCCTGATTCCTTTACTCCTCTGACCGCCTCTTCTCCAATCGCGAGATAGAGCCTGTTTGTCGACATCAATCGTCCTCCCGGGATTTACGATTCCCTGTATCTTACTTTTACATCCATCGATATCTTTGAAAACCCGCCATTGCCCTCGATGCTGAAGCCGGGTATCCTTACGCCGGTGACAGGCTTTGCCGAGGCAAGCCCACCACTGTTGAGCGCTCCGTCAGTCATGGCCTCCCTTGCCTGGTGCGCCCACATCTGTTCATCAGTCAGGGCCGGGCAATCAGGCTGCTCTGGCAAAATTATTTTTATTGTGAAGCTGGCCTCAGAGTAGCTGGGCCGCTCCCCGAAGGGGCTTTCAAAAGACTCTCCGTTGTAGGAGACCTGGGCGAGAGGCATCAGCCCTGCCGGAAGCGAGCCACTTGAGTCGAGCGCTTTCCTGGTAACATTGAGCCCCTCATTTTTCAGGGCAGTTTCAATGTTCCCGGTTATGGCCGATATTGTTTCGTAGCCCATTATCGCCTGCCTGCTTTCAGGGAGCCAAAAGCCAGTTCACTTTCAGCACCGGTTATCGAGCCGTCCCCTGAATAATCGTATTTAAGCCTCAGGCCCGAATACGCCCGGACGGCCTTGCCTTCGTACTCTTTCCAAAGGTCCCACCATATCCCCTTGTTCTCGGAGGCAAGCCCCTTGCACGCCTCGGCGACCGACAGGAATATATGGGCCTCTCGCAAGTCCTGGGAATCGAGCACAAGGTGGGGCCTTTTACCAAGGCGCTTGAGTTCGTCTTCGAGCTTCTCGAAGGCCCTGTTAATCTCCCTTGAGAACGACCTGGTCAACACATACTTATCTCCTGCGGCGACCGCTGACGAAAAAGCCTCGACTGTTAGCGTACCGGAAGACGCTTCAAAGTCCCTTATCTCCCTCGCCTCGCCCTTTGACGGGCAGGAGGCCACGCCCCCGGTAAAATATCCGTCTCCATACCTTTTCAGGCGGCTGTCGATGATTGTAGTCTCGCTGCCTCCCTCGGCTGTGCCGGAGACGCTCCAGCCCCTATCGCGGAGCTGCGGCAGCTCAGAGAATATGTCGTCGTCGGTAATGACCTTGGCCAGACGCGAGCGCACGACATCATAGAACAGGACAGCGTAATGCGTCTTTGATGCAAGGCTGTACTCTACTTCAGCCTTGTAGTCGAGCCCGGGCACAGAGTTGTCTGGCGCGGAAAGCTCGAAAGAAAGAAGCCCATCAATGCCTATCGTCATCGCGGTCCTGGCTACCAGCAGCGCGCCGCCGGGCATGAATATTTTTATAAAAGCTGACTCAGGCACTACCTTCAGGTTGCTCTCGTATATGTATGTCCTGAAGGTATCAATCGTCTCGGCCAGGAATTGCTGTTTCATCTTTCTCCTCCGGCTTTACAGGGCGGTCTACTTCCTGTTTTTCCTGTTGTCTGTCTCTTCAGCGGTCGCTCTAGCCTTTCGCTCGATCTCTCTCGCTTCGCCCTTATCCGGCAGCTTGCCGGTTCGCTTGAGCCGTTCGTCATGAATTCTTTTTATGAGCCGCTCTACGGCCTGTCTCTCTTTCAATTCCCGCTCCCTGATTACATGAACTTTTGCAGCTCCGGCGTAATATACTCGGACGGTATCGCCATTGGCTCCGGCAGGAAGGGCGCGTCAGGAAAGACCACGCCCTGCTTCTGCAACCCCCTGTGCGATCTCAAACAGGCCTCCATGCGCCGAAGCAGGACGCTGTCCCATTTAAGCGGCACCCATTTATCTCGCCAGCACCTTATAGCCGCTTCCTTGAGGTCGGTTACCTTTACCGTCTGTATGGATGTTTTTTCATGACAACGCGTGAGCTGCCCGTTCCACATCCAGAACTCGCCTAAGTGTTCGCCCTGCCATGACACCGCCGCGAACCTGTTTGCGGCAAGAGGGGTAAATCCTTTTTTTAATAATGAGCCGATATCTATCGCCATTTTTTTAGTTGCCGGGGAGGGGCCGCAAACAACCCCTCCCCGGCTCCCTTTTTTATTCGTGATTGGTTATTATCTTGACTCCGCCGCTCGCGGCAGCGTTCACGCAGCCATGTCCGTACACGGCAGTGACCACGATCTCGGTGGCACGCAGCGACGCGTCTCTCTGGAACTCGGTCTTTGCCCCGGTCTTTAGGACATAGGCAAGGCCGGACTGGTTGCCAAGAGGCATCATCACGCCCATTCTATCGGCGTCCACATTCACGGAGGCGCAGTTTGTGGACTGCACAATGTCTACCCCGTAAAGCGTGCCGAGAGAACCCAGGTCAGCTGCCGGGGTTGAGGGGCCGCCCCAGACAGCGCCGGTAGAAGCGGCTATCGCGCGCCTCAGGTTGCTCACCTGGTAAGGGTGAAGCACCGCCACGAACGGGCCCTTTCCGTTGCCGAGCTCGAGCGTATAGATGGCCGCGAGAAAATCGTCCTCGGTCATATCAACGCCCGAAGTCCCGACGGAATTAGTAAAGCTCGACGCGCTCGCCAGGAGGTCCGCGTCTATCTTGTTGGCCAGGGCCTTGCCAAGCTCGGCCGCGAAAGGCTCGAGCCCGCCCAGGCCAGCGCCGTTCAGGAGCATGTCCGTGACGGTGATCATTATTCCGGCCTCGTCGGCGGTCAGCAGAGTCGAGGCGGTGTTCACCGAAGTGTTGCTCATGTCGGTGGCTTCTGTAAGGTCAGAGGCCGTAAGGAGCGGCCACTTCGGGAACTCGACGCTCAGCGTGGAATCCGAGCTTATGTCCGCCACCCTCACGAGCGGCGGGAGCACGGCCTCCGCGTACGCGGCGTCTATTACAAGTCTTGAGACTATTTCAGCGGCTATAAGCTCGCCTGCGGAACCTGCCGCGGTAGTAACTTCATTTGCCATATTTCTTTATTCCTCCTGTCAATTGAGCCCGCTTCTCAAGCGGACTGGAACTTTCTTTTGCGGGCCTCCAGGAAGGGGTTCTTTACATCCCTGAACCTGTAGTTCTGGCCCGCGGCACCCTGCACATCAACGCCTTCCCTCATGAGCCTGTCAAGCTCCTCTCTCGGCATGCTGCGCCAGGAGGCAGGGTCTGAAAGGTCGTACCTGGCCGGGGTAGAAGAGAACCTCGCGCCAAGCGACCCTGCGCCGGATGAGGCCGCCCCCCTCAGGTGATGGGGCCGTTCGCTCAGCCACGAGTCAACGAACTCTTCTATGCTCATGGGCTGTCCCGAATTGTTCACTCTCGCGGCCCCGGACTGGCCGATTACCTTCAAAGTACCGTCCTCGTCTGCCCTCACCCTGTGCTTCAGCAGTTCGGTCACTTCCTCCGCGTCAACTACGCTGTGGCGGGAAATCGCTCTCAGAAGGCTCGCGCTCTTTCTGTCTTCCCTGAGCCTTTCGACTTCGGCCTTGAGCTTATCAACATCCGCACCAGAACCAGACGCCCTCTGGGCCTTTGTGTACGCTTTCCTGTACGCTTCGTCTATAAGCTCCTGCACTCTGGCCTGCTGCTCCGGAAGAAAGCTCACCTTTCCCTCTTCCCTGAATGCGTCATTTCCCGTTTTAAGTTCGTCAACCATTTTAAAAAGTCCTCCTTTTAATTCCCCCTCATTCCCTTCGCGCCGCCGCCGGGGTAGCAGGCGGCAGGTTTAAGCCCTTTTAAAGCCGCCCCGCCGCGCTGCCTGCCTCTATCTCCTCGCCTATTCTCGCGAGGGTGGCGTCGTCAGTCTTGGGCAGCACCGCCCTCACTATGCGCCTTTGAAGCTCTTTATCGAAGGTAGCCGACGCTACGGCCGCGCCTCTTGCGCTGATGACGCTCTGCAAGTCCCTTTCAATGTCCCGTATCGAAAAATCGTCCGGGTAGTCTATCCTGCCGTCAAAGACCTTTCCTTCCCACTTGGCCCACAGTTCCAGGACCCTCTGCTCGGCCTGCTCGACATTGTCAGCCTTCTCGCTCAAGGTGGAGTAGAGTTGCTGGTACTCTAGCTCGAGGGCTACCCCTGATTTAGCCGACGAAGCCTCAGAAGCCTTAACCCCTCCGAGCTTGGCTATTCTGTATATCTCTTCTATGTCATGGCGCACCCACTCGCGTATCTCGGAGAGCGACGAATGCGGCGCTTCCAGCCAGAACGGCCTCGCGTTGGGTTCCGCCGGGTCGAATTGAAGGATGTTCCTCGGGCCTACCTCCCGCTCCTCTGAGCCGCCCCTTGAATATGGCACCGCCAGCATGGGGAAGGCCGTGTTCTCGATTATCTCCCTGGCGTCTGAACAGAGGTAATAGATGTTCCTGTTGATATCCGCTATGTCCTGGATGTCGGAGATGCCGACCATCCTGGTGCCTGAACGCTTGTTGTACAGGTTCACCATCGGGACTTCTCCGAGCCCGTGCCACCCGGCGTCGGCAAGCCTCACCTCTCCCGTGGAATTCACTATCTGCCAGAGCTCCCATCCGTCCCTGTTCCATACCCTGTAAGTATCCGGCGCTTCCCTTACCTTCACCGAATCGAGCACGACACGACCCGAATAGGGGAGCCTCGCGAAAGACCAGTCCAGGAGGTTTTCAGGGGTCACGAGAGAGACATACGGCCTTATGCCGTACTCTTCGGCCTCGGCCCTTGTAACCGGCAGCACCTGTGGCTTGTCCACGATGATGGATACCCTGCCGTAGACTGACGCGAACCTCTGCGCGTCCCGCATGAAATGCCTGAAGGTGTTCCCCTCGAGGTCGGCGTCCGTCAGGAAGTGGCCGAAGAGGTTGTCGCCCGCAAGTGAGCCGTGCTCCCTTACGGCATCCTTCCTGAAAAGGTGCGACACGAATATGTCGACCACAGGCCCGCAGTAGTTGTAGTAATAGCTCGTGGCCTTTCTGCGGGCGTAATTGGCCGTGCTCTCGAAGGGATGCTGCAGGAGGTAGTTGCCCTCCTTGTACGACTTCCCTCCGAAGTACGAGCGGATGTGGAACAGCCATTCGTCTCTTAAGCTGTCGTATAGCGGGTGCGTGCTCTCGAGTTCCTCTCGGGTCATCTGTCCTCCAGCTGTGTTATTTGTAGAAACGCCTTGCCGGGTCCGGCTTATCTATCCTCAACGGGAACTCTTGTTCCACGAAGTACCCCAGCGCGTCCGTCGCGTGAGTCCGCTCAATGTTTGACTTGTCGAGGCCAGTCCCGCCCGTGCACCATTCGATTGTCTCGAAATCCTTTTTCAAGTGGGCGCACCTGGGGTGGTGGAAAAGCCTCGCCTGGCCGTCAACATTTTCAAGCATGGCATTGACCGAGTTCACCCTGTCGCGCACAGCCGGGTTGGCCCTGCCGATCCTCTGATCGCGCAAGCCCAGCTCAAAGAGGATGGCGTAATCGCTCTTTCCGGCCGTTGACCTGTTCATCCCGGCGGCGTCTCCATAAACCGCTATCCCCTGTTTGTGAGATCCGTACTTCGAAAGCACCGTCTTGCCCATCTCCATCGTATTCGTGTCCTTCAAGGCTATCTCGTCCACGACCCGCACCTGGCCTCCGTCCGTCTGGACTATCTCCCAGACGCTGAGGCCCACATTGAAATCGCAGCAGACAAAGAGCTTGAGCCTGTCGTTCACCTTGATGGAGCCGTCCTCGTGCCTTTTGGAATCGTAAGCGTAATACGCGCGCCCTGTAGACCCCTCGAAACTCGCCTCGAATTCCTGCCTGAAAGTCCTCGGGTCAAGCACCCTCTTCGCGGCTTCTATCTCACGCGCCGGAAGCACCGCCGAAGAGTTCCACTTGTACAGGCCCCAGTCCTCATCCATGCCAGCCCCGGCATAGTCAGCGAGGTCTTTATAGTGATTCAACCCCTCCGGCACGCCGACGAACCAGCACCAACCCGCCCTGTCCGCGAGCGCTGGCCTAATATTTTCGGTCCAGGCACTGGGCTTCATGTTCGCGTACTCGTCGAGCACGCCCCCGTCCCACGGCGTCCCCTCGATGCGCTCCGGCCTGTCCATGCCGAGCACCCATAACTCGCTTCCGTACCGGGTCATTATGCAAAGGTCTGTCTCGTAGACTTTTTTTACCCACTTTTTGGGGACAAGGGCCTTAAGGTCGTTCCAGTAGACCCTTTTGGCCTGCTCCCTTGTGGGCGCGGCGGCGAAGTAGCGCGGATCGCTCCACTTCTTTTTTTCCGGAAGGCCTATTACAAGCCGCCTTTTGGAAATCTCCGTCTTGCCGCTCCTTCTTCCAGCAGGCACCACCGCGAACCTTTTTCCCTCAGTCCAGAGCCTCGTCTGCTCCGGATGGGGCAGTAACGCGACCCATCTCGGCGGCAATAAGGTCTGCTTCATCCTCCCCCTTTTCCGCCGCGGCCTCCTCGAGGCCCAGCTCGAGCCTCTTGCTCCTTATCATGCTCGAGATGACCTCTCCGGCCATCTTCGCGACCTTTAATTCTTCCAAGCCCTGCTTGATATCTTTTGTCTTGAGCCCCCTGGCAAGCCTTCTTTCGACGCCCTTCCAGTAGCTCCTGTGCCGATCCGGAAGAAGGTCCATGCGCTTTTCAGGAATTATTTTGCGCTTCTCGCCGGATTTGCGTTTCCAGCCTTCCTCCCTGGCCTTTCTGCGTATGCTGTCCTTGTGACATCCGTATTTTTCACCAAGCGCCTTCAGCGCATCCTGGCCTGACTCGAATTCATGTCTTAATCCATCCCAATCGATCCCCACACTTCTTCTGCCCCCCTATATCTGTTCGAGCCCCTGATGGTCCGCGCACGACCTTATCGCGTACAGGCTCACAAAGACTTTATTGCACTCCGCGCAGATCTCCGGCTCCCTCAAAAGGACCCTGGGGCCTGCCGCCTTTTTAAAATAGCGTCCCGGCCGCTCGATATTATTAACGGTATTCACTGATGCGCTCTCCATGACCGCCACCCCCGCAAGCTATTTGCCCTTTGGTGTTTTATTTCTACCTCATATTGAAAAAACTCTTCATTACTGCGGGAGTGAGGGCTTTTTTATTCTACCTGAGTTAAATAATGTAAAGATTTCAAAATAAAAAAAGCCAGGCGAAAAAACGCCTGGCTTTTTAAATCTACCTTTGCCGCCACTCGGCTACATACCTTTTCTGGACAACTCCTCTATCGTAAAATCCTGAAGGCTGTCGTCCTCAGGGTTCCAGTTTCTTTCGACAATGCTCTCAATCCCTCCCCTGTAGCCGTACTGGCGCATCTGGTCTAGCATGTCGCCCATCGAAGGGTACTGCCTCATGGTCTTGTATTCCATCCAGTTAACGGCGGAAGCCGGGGCGGCTTCAAAAGCCTTGAGCTTCCTCCTCCTCTTTCTGTGACCTTGCAGACGCGACCTTTTCCTCTGCCCTGTAGAGAATTGCATATGTCCTCCCGAGTGAGATTCTATGACTCTCCGCGATGACTTTCATGTGCGTATTCCAATAATGGTACTCAGTGAAGACCGCCCTTTCCCTCGGGTTTAATCCGGCAAGAGGCCAGAGTATGTCCCTTATCTCCATACCTGAATGCTTGAGACGCTCGTAAAAAAACTCCGGGTCTATTGTCAAACCAATCCCTCCTTCTGCAAAAATTGTGCACCATATGCACACAAGTGAGCATAAAAAAGCCTTCCTGCCGGACGCCCGTACCGTCCGCCGGCCCTGAAAGCCAGATAAAGGTGGAAACACGATTGTATTGGGGTACAAATAGTATACTTTCGGCGCGCAAAACTGTCAAGGCAGGCAGCCCTGACAAGGGTGTCTACTGTACTTTAGTGCAGGACATGCACAGTTCTTGTATCTTGAGGAGCCACAAAAAAACCCTGCGCTGCCGATGAGTCCGGCAAGCGCAGGGCTGTATTTCCTCATCAGGGAGTTTTTACAATCGGCTTAACATACTAAACATTGAACCTGAAGTGCATTATGTCGCCGTCCTGCACGACATAGTCCTTGCCTTCGACCCTCAAGACGCCCTTGTCCTTGCAGGCGGCCTCTGAGCCGTATTTTATGAAGTCCTCATAGGCCATCACCTCGGCGCGGATAAAGCCGCGCTCGAAGTCGCTGTGTATGACACCGGCGGCCTGGGGCGCCTTTGATTCCGCCGCCACGGTCCAGGCGTGCACTTCCTTTTTTCCGGCTGTAAAAAATGTGATGAGCCCAAGAAGCCTGTACGCCGCCGCTGCCAGCCTGTCGAGGCCGGATTCCTTAAGACCGAGGCCGGAGAGGAACTCGGCACGCTCCTCTTCAGAAAGCTCGGCTATCTCGGACTCTATCTTGCCGCAGATTGTTACGAAGCCCGCGCCCTCGGCTTCGGCCAGCTTCCTTACTGAAGAAGCGGCCTCGGAAGCGCCGGAAAGGTCGTTCTCATCCACATTGGCGACATATATTACGGGCTTTGCCGTGAGGAAGTTCAAGTCCTTCACGAGCAGGGCCGTTTCCTTGTTCAGGACGCTCCTTGCCGGGCGGCCCTCCTCAAAGGCCTTTTTCAATTCCATGTAGACCGGCATCACTTCCGCGATCGACTTATCGGTCTTGGCGAGTTTCGCCGACCTCTCGAGCCTGCGCTCAAGGGTGTCAAGGTCCGTGAGGATGAGCTCGGTGTTTATGACTTCGATATCCCCACCGGGGTCCATCTTACCGGCCACATGCACCACCTGCTCGTCCTCGAAGCACCTCACGACATGGGCTATCATGTCAACGCTCCTGATGTTGCCGAGGAACTGGTTGCCGAGACCCTCGCCCTTGCTCGCGCCCTTCACTATTCCGGCTATGTCCACGAACTCGACGGCTGTCGGAAGGATTCTTTCAGGCTTTACGAACACGGCGAGCTTCGAGAGCCTGTCGTCCCTCAAAGGAACCATGCCTATGTTGGGGTTTATGGTGCAGAAAGGATAATTCGACGCCTCCGCGCCAGCGGCGGTCATGGCATTGAATATGGTTGATTTACCGACATTAGGAAGTCCTACTATTCCGCAGTTGAATCCCATCTTGAAGTGTTCTCCTGTTTTTTAAAATAAAGGCTTGGCATGAAGCCATGCCCGGTTTTTAATTCAGACTAAAAGTGGCGCGATTATAAGCGCGACGATGCTCATGAGCTTGATGAGTATGTTCATGGCAGGCCCTGAAGTATCTTTGAAAGGGTCTCCGACCGTATCTCCGACGACCGCGGCCTTATGCGCCGGCGAGCCCTTTCCGCCGAGGTTTCCCTGCTCTATGTACTTTTTCGCGTTGTCCCACGCGCCTCCGGCGTTCGCCATGAATATGGCCATGAGAACGCCTGTTACCGTGGCGCCCGCCAGCATGCCGCCCAGGGCCTCAGCCCCAAGGAGAAAGCCGACCGCGACAGGGCTTGTCGCCGCCAGCACGCCGGGGAGTATCATCTCTTTCAACGCGGCCCTGGTGCTTATGTCGATGCACTTTTCAACATCGGGCTTCACGCCCTCCCGGCCTTCGAGAAGGCCGGGTATTTCCTTGAACTGACGCCTTATCTCCTCGACCATCTTCATGGCCGCTCTTCCAACGCTCGTCATCGTAAGCGCGCCAATGAAAAAGGGTATTATCCCGCCAATGAGCAGGCCGATGACAACGATGGGGTCAGAAAGTGATATCAACAGCGGATGTCCGAGCGCGCTGCCAGCCGCCTGCCCGAAAGCCGCGAAAAGGGCTATCGCGGTAAGCGCGGCCGAGCCTATGGCAAAACCCTTGCCTATTGCCGCCGTCGTGTTCCCGAGAGAATCGAGGGTGTCGGTTATCTTTCTTACGTCTTCTCCCAGGCCGCTCATCTCTGAGATGCCGCCTGCGTTGTCGGCGATCGGCCCGTAAGCGTCCACGCTCATTATTATGCCGGTAGTCGCGAGCATACCGACCGCGGCAAGGCCAATGCCGTAGATGCCTGCCGCGTAATTCGCTATGAAAATGGTTATTACTATCGCTAAGACCGGAAGGGCGCAGCTTTCAAGTCCCACAGCTATGCCCTTTATTATGTTGGTGGCGGCGCCCGTTGTCGCAGCTTCGGCTATCCTTCTCACGGGCTTGCCGCCGGTGTAATATTCGCTCAGCAGCCCTATGAGGCTTCCTCCAAGACAGCCCGCCGTAACGGCAAGGTAGCACCAGATGCCGCACTCGAGGACGATTGTCACGGCAAAAGCCAGAGCGAGGAATACTACCGCCGCCAGGAGCGTTGAGTACCTCAACGCCGCCGCAGGGCCGAACCTCTCCAGGAGCTTGAGCACGGATATGCCCGCAAGCGAGGATAAAAGCCCCGCCATGACAAGCACAACAGGATACGACATCAGCGCCTCTCGCGACGCCAGAAGGGCGACGTCACCTGCTGAAATCGTGGCCCCGAGCGCGATCGTCGCCACTACCGCGCCTGAGTATGATTCAAATATATCCGCCCCGAGCCCGGCGACATCCCCTACATTGTCACCGACATTATCCGCGATGACGCCCGGGTTTCTCGGGTCGTCTTCCGGTATTCCGGCTTCGACCTTGCCGACGAGGTCCGCGCCCACATCAGCGCTTTTTGTGTATATGCCGCCGCCGACCCTGGCGAAAAGCGCTATGGAGGAAGCGCCCATCGCGAAACCGTTTATGACGGCAGCCTCTTCCGGCCTGCCGTAGAAAATGAAGAAAAGGCCTATGCCGATAAGACCAAGGCTCGCGACCGAAAGGCCCATGACAGAGCCACCGAGAAACGCGGTAGTAAGGGCCCTTGAAAAATCAGGTTTGCACTCGCGCGCGGCCTCCGCCGTTCTCACATTGGCCTTGGTAGCGCCCTTCATGCCGAAAAACCCCGCCAGCATCGAGAACAACCCGCCGCATATGTAAGCAGCCGCAGTAGGAACGCCGATGAACACAGCCAGGGCCACGGCAACAGCCGCGAGGAAAGCGAGAAGGATTATGTACTGGCGCTTGAGGTAAACCATTGCCCCACGGTGAATGAGGCCCGCTATCTCGCGCATGCGCTCGTTTCCCGGAGGAAGGCTCTTTATGTGCAGGTACACGAAAAAAGTAATGACGAGTCCCGCTGCTCCAAACAGAGGCGCGAAAAAGGCAAGGTTCGGCATGGCTACCCCCTTACGGGTTCATTAAAGGGTTTGTTTCCTGCTGGAGGTCTATGGCTGGACTCTGGAGCGGTTCAGGAATTGAACGCGTTCATCGCCTGGTCTATGCCGCCGGTTATGAGGACTTCAACCGACTCTTTTCCACGGCAGAGCATCTCTTCTAAGGCGGGCTGCTCGTCTTTCGTAAATGGGCTCAGCACATAATTGGCTGTATCGCCGTGGGGCGGCCTGCCTACGCCGAGCCTTATCCTTGGGAAATCCCTGCTGCCGAGGATAGTGATAATCGAGTTCACGCCCCTGTGGCCGCCGCTTCCGCCGTCCTTTCGAATCCTGAGCTTTCCCACTGGCAGGTCGCAATCGTCATAGACGACTATCATGGACCCTGCCAGGATCTTGTAGAAGGCTCGGACCTCTGAGACAGCCTCACCGCTCAGGTTCATAAAAGTCTGGGGCTTGAGGAGCACAACCTCAACGCCAGCTATCCTCCCCTTTCCCCAGACCCCTTTTCCTTTTTTATCAAGCTTTATTCCGGCTTCCCGGGCCAGGAGGTCAACAAGCATGAACCCGGCATTATGCCGGGTCTTCTCATATTCCCTGCCGGGGTTCCCGAGTCCGACGATTAGCAGCACAGGCGGTTATGCTCGAAGAAGAAAAGGAGGCTTAGTCCTCCTTCTTTCCCTCTTCCTTCTCAGCGAAGCTCTTGGCGAGCTCAGCCTGTACTTCCTCGGCCGTCTTGGGAGCGACCTCGGCTGTCGGAGAGACTATCGATACTACGGTAAGGTCAGGCTCGTTCACTGCCGTGAGTCCCTTGGCAAGCGGAATGTCCTTAACATGGAGGGACTGGCCTACATTGAGGGCGGTTATGTCCACATCAATGCTGTCAGGTATCAGCGCGGGCAGGCACTCGATGGTTATCGTCCTGGTCTCGTGCTGCACTATGCCGCCGAAAGCAAGACCTGCGGCCTTGCCGGTAAGGTGGACAGGCACTTCGATCTCGACCATCTCGTTCATATTGACCTCAAGGAGGTCGACATGCACCACAGTGCCCCTGAGCGGGTGTCGGATGACCTCTTTGAACATGACGGTGCGGCTCTTGTCGCCAGCAATGTCAAGGGTTACAAGCACATTTCCGCCAGCGTGGGTATGGAGCGTCTTGTCGAGCTCCTTCATGTCGAGGGCCAGGGCTATCGCGCCTTCGACGCCGGGGCCGTACAGTATGCCAGGGACGCGTCCAGCGACGCGGAGCCTTCCAGCGGGGCCCTTGCCCCTTTCAGCCCTGGGCTGGGCCGAGAGATTTATCTGTTCCATGTTGTTCCTCCAGTGTTTTTCAATATTGGGGCGATTGCCACGGATCCGTCCCTACACGAAAAGGGAACTTACCGACTCGCCGCAGTGTATCCTTTTAATGGCCTCTCCGAGGAGCGGGCCAACAGAAAGCCTCTTGATCTTCGCTGACTGAGTAACGCCTTTGAGTGGCGGGATGGTGTTGGTGACCACCAGCTCCTTTATGGGCGACTTTTCAATCCTGTCCATGGCGGGGCCGGAAAGGACCGCGTGGGTCGCGCAGGCGTAGACCTGCTTCGCGCCGTTCTTATGCAATGCCTCCGCCGCCTGCGTTATGGTGCCTGCCGTGTCTATCATGTCGTCGAGGATGACCGCTGTCTTGCCCTCGATGTCGCCGATTATGTTCATCACTTCCGAAACATTGGGCCTGGGGCGCCTCTTGTCTATGATGGCAAGGTTCGTCCCGAGCCTCTTTGCGAAAGCTCTTGCCCTTTCCACGCCGCCGGCATCCGGAGAGACAACGACGATATCGTCGATGAAGTTCTCCTTTATATAGTCAAGGAGCACCGGAGTAGCGTAAAGGTGGTCAACGGGTATATTGAAAAATCCCTGTATCTGTCCGGCGTGCAGGTCAACGCACACGACCCTCGTTGCCCCGGCAGCGGTAATGAGGTCAGCGACCAGCTTCGCGGATATAGGGGTCCTGGGGGCTACCTTCCTGTCCTGCCTCGCGTATCCGTAATACGGTATTACTGCCGTAACCGAGACCGCCGAAGCCCTTTTGAAGGCATCCAGCATTATAAGGAGCTCCATCAGGTTGTCGTTCGTAGGCGTGCAGGTCGACTGCAGCACATACACTTCCACTCCCCTGACGCTCTCCTGAATGTCTACATATACTTCGCCGTCGCTGAAGCTCCTTACATCAGACTTTCCAAGCTCCATCCCGAGGTGGCTGCATATCTCCAAGGCGAGAGGCTTGTTGGAATTGCCAGCGAAAATCTTAATTCTGTCGATCATTTGACCTGCCCGGCTTTCTTCTTGGATTTTGTTCGTTGGATGGGGCGGGAGGATTCGAACCTCCGAATGCGGGGATCAAAACCCCGTGCCTTACCGCTTGGCGACGCCCCAGCAGAAGCACCCACAGCCCCGGGGCTTTTCAAAGCCCCTTTGCGAGAAAGATCCTTGCGGCGCCTTTGTTAACCGGAGCGAGAAACTGGTAAGCCCGCTCCGCCTCATCCCTGGAATGAAAAACGCCAAAAACGGTCGGACCGCTTCCGGACATGAGCGTGCCCAGGGCGCCTGCGCCTTTGAGCATCTCCTTCAGCCCTGATATTTCAGGATATTGCTTGGAAGTAACAGCCTCCAGGTCGTTGGCAAGGGCTTCTACAACCCCCTCCGGGCTGGCTGGAACCTCATAAGAATACAGTAGATTATTATTTTCCCCTATGTTTGTCAAGCCCAAACTCGAATAAACCCAGACCGTTGAAACATGGAAACCAGGATTGATCAGGATATAATGCAGCTCAGGCAAATAAGCCCTTTTGAGCTTCTCACCCCTGCCCCCGGCCAGGGCCGGGCCCTTCAATATGAAAAAGGGCACATCGGAACCAAGGCGGGCAGCCATCTCCATGAGAGCGCCGTCAGGAAGCCAGATTCCGGCCATCTCATTCAAGGCCATAAGGACGGTAGCGGCGTCAGAACTGCCACCTCCGAGGCCGGCGCCGACGGGTATGACCTTTTTCACGGATATCTCGACGCGCCTTCTGATAGCCGTGCTCTGGAGAAAAACACGGGCAGCCTTGTAGGCAAGGTTGTCCTCGCCTCCGGGAGCCTCAACGGAATCAGAAACGACGGCAATACCCTCGCCCTCCGAGACGCTTATGACAAGCTCGTCAAACAGGGATACGGGCTGCATGAGAGTCGAGATCTCATGATAGCCGTCAGCGCGCTTTCCAAGCACCCTCAGGAACAGATTCACCTTTGCGGGAGATTGGAAGGCCCGTTTCATTTCCATCTGCTTTGGGATAATCGGTTTAGAAGTGTCCGGTCTTCTTCGGCTTCTGCTTACAGACCTGGTTGAGTTCCTCGAGGAGCTGCTCTTCGTGGTAGTCGCTCATGGCCGCAAGCACCTCTATGGCTTCCGTCTTCACGCCCGGCATGGAAAGAGCATAGGGGCCGAGGTGCTTCGTAAAGACCGCAAGCGATTGGGGGCAGGCGTTAAGGACATCCTGGACTATCATTTTGTTGGTTATGACCCAGTCCGAGTGGTCGCTGTGGTGGTGTTTTCCGTGTCCGGCCATTTTAGTTTTCCGTAGGTTAGAATACGCCCTGGGCTATGTTCATCACCAGGTCGGTTACCGGGCCCGGGTAGACTCCCAGCAATATAGTCGCGGCGTTCACAAAATACAACAGCCCCGTCGTAGTCATATCGACGGGTATCGGGGCCGGGTTGGTCGGCTGTCTCAGGTACATGCTCTTTATGACGAGCAGGAAGTAGTACATGGCTACGATGGCCATCAGAGCGCCTATTACGGCCAGCACCCAGAGCCCCTCTTTTATGGCCGCCATGAAGATGTAAAACTTGGCTATGAAACCGCCGAGCGGCGGGAAACCGGCTATCGAAAGAAGGCCTATAAAAAGCGAGAACGCCAGAAGGGGAGACCTTTTGTAAAGGCCCGCGTAAGACTCGACAAGGTCAGAACCCTCTGAGTTATGGAATACGACTATGGCCGTGAAAGTGCCGATTATGCCAAATACATATGTGAGAAGATAGAACATGATAGCGCCGGCGCCGAGCTCGGAAGCGGCAGCGACCGCCATGAGCAGATACCCGGCAGAGCCTATTCCGGCATATCCTATAAGCCTTTTCAAGTCCTTCTGCGGCATGGCCGCTAGGTTTCCGAAAAGGAGCGTGATGCCGGATATTACGGCCACGAAGGCCATCCACTCGCCCTTCATCGGCCCGAGGGCGCCGAACAGAATCCTGAGTATTACCACGAAACCGGCTGCCTTTGAGGCGGCTGCCAGAAGCGCCGTCACCGGGGTCGGCGCACCCTGGTAGACATCAGGGGACCAGACATGGAACGGTATCGAGGAAATCTTAAAGGTCAGACCTATGACCACGAGCACGATGCCAATAAGGACGAAACCCGTGGGCTCGACGCCCTGAAGAGCTTTAGCCACTTCAGCGAAGCCGGTAACGCCGGTCGCGCCGTAGATGAAGCTTATGCCGTAAATGAGAAAGCCGGAAGCCAGAGCGCCTGTGATGAGATACTTGAGTCCGGCTTCAGAGGTCACGCGGCTGTCGCTCAGGAAGGCCGCGAGGACATAAAGGCAGATCGCGACGAATTCGAGCGAGACATAGAAGCTCACGAAGTCGTTCGTGGAGGCGAGCATCATCATGCCCGAGATCGCGAAAACGATGATGGAATAGAACTCACCGCGCCAGTTATTGATCTTGTCCTCGTAGAGCATGACGATATAGAGGACGAAGACGCTGGAGATGACGAAGAGCCACTTGAAGTAGATGGACATCTGGTCCTGGACGAAAAGCCCGGCCAGCGCCAATCCATAATCCTGATACGGGAGGCTTATCGCTGCCGAGACAGTGCCGAGGATGCCTATCACCCCAAAAGCCTTCCTCGACCCCTTGGGCAGGAACAGCTCGAGGATAAGCAGCAAAAACGCCGTCCCGAGCATAATGAATTCGGGTATAAGCCTGAAAAGGTTCATTTCCATTCTAAATCACCATCTCCATCTTCAGCCTACCTGGGCTGCGTTGAGCTTATTCACAAGCGGGACAACGCCCGAGTTTATGACATCGACAAGGACCGAGGGATAAAAGCCCACTATGAGGAGCACTGCTATAAGGAACACGAAAGGAAGCCTTTCAACAAAGGTCGAAGCGTCCCGGAGATCGTCCCACTTTTCCATGGGCTCCCTGAAAAAGACATCTCTCATGCACCTGAGCATGTAGGTCGCCGTCACGATGATTCCGAAGACCGCTATAATTGCGTGTACCGGATATTCTTTAAAAGCCCCGATAAAGACCATGAGCTCGGCCACAAAGTTGGCGAGCCCCGGCAAGCCGCTCGAGGCAAAGCCCATTATGGCGAAGGCCACGGCCACGAACGGGACCTTTTTGGCAAGGCCCGAGAAGTCGTATATCATCCTCGTATGGGCCTGGTCATAAACGAAGCCTATGAGAGAGAAGGCCAGGGCCGTCATGACGCCGTGAGCGAACATGAGGAGCACCGCGCCGTTCACGCCTATGATGTTGACGGTGGCGATGCCCAGGAGTACATAGCCCATGTGGCTGGAAGACGAGTAGCCGATCATGAACTTCATGTCACGCCTGCTCATTGCGACCATGCCGCCGTAGAATATGTTTATGAGGCTTAATCCGGCGACCCAGGGCATCCAGAACTGCGCGCCTTCGGGAAGGATCCACATGGCGCGAAGTATTCCGTACGCGCCGAGCTTCATGAGGACTCCGGCGTGCAGCATGCTGACGGCCGAAGGAGCGGCGGCGTGTCCGGTCGGCGACCATGAATGGAAGGGCGCGAGCGGCACGAGGACGCCGAAGCCGAAGAGCAGCGGCAGAAAGACCTTTATCTGGTAGCCGGACTCATAGGAGAGGCTGGCTATCTGGAGCATATCAAATGTATATACGCCTGTTTTCGCCCCGGCGGTGAAGTACAACGAAAGGAGCCCGAGAAGGGCTATCATCGCGCCAAGGCTCAGGTAAAGGGTCAGGTTCATCGTGGCGTATTCCCTGTTCGCGCTGCCCCATATGCCTATGAGCGGATACATGGGGATGACCGCGAGTTCGTAGAACAGGAAGAAGAACACGAGGTCCAGGGACATGAAAACGCCGTAGACTCCGGCAACAAGAAGGAGGAGAAACATGTAATGTTCTCTTATCCTGTGCTTTATGCCGACCCAAGAGACGAAAACGCCGGTGAAGATGACGATGGAGGTAAGCAGCACCATCGCGACGCTTATGCCGTCGACGCCGAGGTGGTACGAGATGCCGAGAGACTGCACCCACTCTATCTTTTCGATGAACTGGAAGCCGCCCTTCACCTTGTCATAAATGAACAGGAGGTAGAGGGAGAGCGCGAGGCTTGTGGCCGTGGACGCGATCGCAATGCCCCTTACGAGAGCGACTCTCGCGTCGTCAACGAAAAGGAGGAGTATGACCGCCGCGAGCGGCGAAAGCATTATAAGTGATAAAATCGGAAACCCTTCCACCTTTTACCTCGTCTACAGGAGTACGTAAATTACCATCAGGACGAGCACGCCGCCGACCATGGCGAAAGCATAGTGCTGCAGCTGTCCGGAAATCGTGAGCCTCAGGCCCTTGCCGATCTGCCTGGTTGTATACGCGATGCCGTTGATTGCGAAGTGAATGATTATGTTCACTTCTATGAAGTTGAAGACCCTGGCTATGTTGTTGTAGATGCCCGCCACCAGGACCCTGTCATAGAAGTGGTCTATGTAGAGCCTGTTCTGGAGGGCCTTGTGAAAGCCGCTGAACCTGGCAGCTATGGCGTTGTTATCTATCGACTTCTTCGAGTATATGGTCCAGCCTATCGCTATGCCGATGAAGACCGCGATGGTAGAGGTTATCGCGACGAAGTAGCTGAAGTGGTGCTCGGCGTGAGCGCCATGTTCCCCGGCGTGCGCCGCTGTAGACCCGGCGACGGCAGCTACAAAGGTGCCGAAGTTGGGATCAAGCCCCGGAAACCCGGCCAGGCCGACGAAAACAGCGAATACGGCAAGCACCATTAGCGGAATTGTCATCCCGAAGGGCGACTCGTGCGGGTGCCCGTGGTAGCGTTTTTCGCCGAAGAAGGTGACAGTTACGAGCTTGGTCATGAATATTGCCGTTATCATAGCCGTCAATATGCCGATGGCGAACAACGGATAGTTGCCCGAGAAAAAGGTCGAAGCGAGTATTTCGTCCTTAGACCAGAAGCCGCTGAAGGGGAATATGCCCATCATGGCCAGCGAGCCCAGTATGAAGGTCACGCCGGTTATCTTCATCTTCGGGTACAGCTTGCCCATCTCCCATATGTTATTCGTGTGGCAGGCGTGTATGACGGAGCCGGCGCCGAGGAACAGGAGCGCCTTGAAGAACGCGTGGGTCATGAGGTAGAACATGCCCGCGCCGGTGCCGCCCACGCCAACGCTCATTACCATGTAGCCCAGAGAGCTCAGGGTAGAGTAGGCGATTATCTTCTTTATGTCGTTCTGGCCCAGGGCCAGGAGAGCGGCCATGAAAGCGGTAAAGCCGCCTATGTAGGCTATGACCATCATGGCCTCATGAGGCGCGGCCGCGTACAGGAAGCCGGTCCTGGCGAGCATGTATACGCCTGCGGCGACCATCGTGGCGGCATGTATGAGAGCCGAAACGGGCGTCGGGCCCTCCATCGCGTCAGGCAGCCAGACATGAAGGGGGAACTGGGCTGATTTGCCAACCGCGCCGCAGAATATGAGGAGCGCCGCGAGCCCCAGAGTGCCGGAGTCGACCTGCCCTGCCTGTATTATGTGGGCCATCTTGACGAAGTTGAAAGTACCCGTGGCGTAATAAAGGACGAATATTCCGAGTATGAACCCGAAGTCGCCTATCCTGTTCACGAGGAAAGCCTTCTTGGCCGCGTCAGCAGCCGAGGGCTTCTCGAAGTAGAAGCCGATAAGGAGGTAAGACGCCAGTCCCACCAGCTCCCAGAAGACGAATATCATTATGAAGTTGTTCGCGAGCACGATGCCGAGCATCGAGAAGATGAACAGGGAAAGCGAAGCGAAGAACCTCGCGTAGCCCTTATCTCCGTGCATGTAGCCCCTTGAGTATATATGGATAAGGGAACCGACGAAAGTGACTATGAAGAGCATTATGAGGGAGAGCGGGTCGATTATCGTGCCCATCTCGACCATTAGGCCAGGTATGTCTATCCAGAGGAAAGACTGCTCGATGTGCTCCATGTGCGGATTTCCGAGCATCGTCAAAAAGTACGGGAGCACGATGAGGAAGCACAGGATTACGGCGCCCACGGACACATATGAGCTCAGTTCCGCGTGCTTGCGGGTTATAAAAGTGATTATGAGAGCAGCCGCAAGGGGGATTATGAGAAGCGCCCAGATATCCATCAGTACCTCATATCCTTTAATTCTTCGACATAGACTGTTTTCCTGGTCCTGTAAACGGCCACGAGTATCGCGAGCCCGATGGCGACCTCAGCCGCGGCAACGGTTATGTTGAAGACCACGAAGACCGTGCCGGTTATGGATTGCAGGTAATAGGCAAAAGCCGCAAGGCTTATGTTCACGGAGTTAAAAATGAGTTCCAGCGACATGAGCACGATGATTATGTTCCTCCTGAGGAGCACGCCGGCCACCCCGATGGAGAAGAGAATGAAACTCAGAATGAGAAAATGGTTCAGTGTAAGCATCATTTACCTCAGGGCCTCGTAGATCCCGCGCCTTTGCCCTTTTCCTTCATGACAAGCACTATCGCGCCGACAAGCGCGATGAGAAGGAGGAGCGAGACGACCTCAAAGGGGAATATGAACTGCGTATAGAGCGACTTGCCCACGACCTCGGTGTTCTTTGTCAGGACCTCTTCGGTGTATTTCCCGAGCGGGACGGTTATCTTTCCCTTGCTTATAAGCCAGCCCACTACCGCGAGGAGCCCTAATACCGTTATCCCTGCAGGGATCGCCTGGCTGTGCATGTGCTCGCCGAAACTTTCCTTGCCGATATCGAGGACCATGACCGCGAACAGGAACAGGACCATTACCGCGCCGACATAGATAAAGACCTGCACGGCCGCGAGGAACGGGGAGCGGAGCAGGATGAATATGGCGGCGACCTGCAGGAAGCAGACGATAAGGTACATGGCGCTGTGCACCGGGTTTCTTACCGATATTACCGCTATGGCTGAGGCCACCGCGACAATGGCGAATATGTAGAAGAATATCTGTTCCATCTCTTCGGCGGGTTATACTTCCCCGCTGGCTCCTTGTGAATTGTGCTACTGCCTTCTCAAGGCTCGTCAGATGCTTCTTTTCTTGTATTTCGAAAGTTCAGGGACAACTTTGATGCCCTGAGGCGTCCTCTCGAATTTCGATTTCACGACATATCCGCCAGGTATGCTCTCGGGTATGGGCTGGGGCACGAGCAGCTCTTCCCTGCTTTTCAGGGTGCATGAAAAATCAGTGCAGGCAAGCTCGAATTCCCTTCCCAGGCGCAGCGCCCTCGTGGGACAGGCGTCCTCGCAGTATCCGCAGAAAAGGCAGCGAACCACATTCACGGTCCAGACCTGCGCGACCCTGTCGGAGATGCCCCTGCCTGTGTTGTCTTCCATCGGAATGACCGTTATGCAGCCCGTGGGGCAGGCCTTGGCGCAAAGTTCGCACGCAACGCACAGCTCTCTGCCGTTCTCGTCCCTGTTCAAGGTGTGCATGCCCCTGAACCTTCTGTAGGGGACCCACTTCTCCTCGTCCGGGTACCTCATGGTTATGCTCTTTGAGATATTGTACCCGAGCGTTACCGTGAGGCCCTTCACGAAGTCCGTGAACAGGACTTTCTTTACAAGATCGAATAGGTCGAAACCTTTTTTACTCATATCCTCATGAACCCGGTTACAAGGAGATTTACCAGCGCTACAGGTATCAGTATCTTCCAGCCGATAGTCATGAGCTGGTCGTACCTGTACCTCGGAAGCGTGAACCTTATCCACATGAAGAAGTAGATCAAGGCCCCGGCCTTTGCCACAAACCAGAATATCGGCGGGATGGGCACGGGCACCTGTAAGGGCGCGTTCCAGCCGCCGAAGAACATAACCACGGACAAGACCGAGATCGTGACCATCGCCACATACTCGGCAAGCATGAAGAAGGCGAATTTCATGCCGCTGTATTCAGTATGGAAGCCCGCGGCCAGAGTGCCCTCGTCTTCCGTAAGGTCAAACGGTATCCTGTTGATCTCAGCCAGGCCCGCGATGAGGAATATGGCGAACCAGACCGGACCCACCGGCAGATAGAAGATGTTCCAGTTGAGGAAGCTGCCTGACTGGCTCTTGACCATCTCAAGGAGGCTGAGGCTGTTGCTCATCATCACTACTCCGACGGCCGCGAAACTCATCGCCACTTCGTAGCTGATCATCTGCGCTGCAGAGCGCAGGCCGCCAAGGAGCGCGTACTTGCTGTTCGAGGCCCAGCCGCCCAGTATGATGCCGTATATGCTTAAGCCCCCTATCGCGAGGATATAGAGTATCCCCACATTCATGTCGGAGATATAGAGGGTAACTTCCTTGTTGATGAAAGGGACCATGACGCTGTCCCCGAACGGGATGGCGACGAATACAGCGAAGGCCGGAACCATCGACAGGAGCGGGGCCAGGTTGAAAAGGAGCTTGTCCGCCTTGTACGGGACGATATCCTCCTTGAACAGGAGCTTTATCATGTCCGCGAACGGCTGCAGCAGTCCGTGGGGGCCTACCCTCCAGGGGCCAAGCCTGACCTGGATGTGGCCGGCGACCTTCCTCTCAAGCCATGTGAGGGGAAGAGGAAGTCCGAACAGGATCATGGTTACGACCCCGACCTTCACCACTATAAGGAGCACTGCTAAAAGGGTTGCTATGTCCGGCATAATTCCTTTGCCCTTGGTTAATCAGGATGTTGAAAAGTCCGTCCTGAACTTTTTCAACTGCGGCCCGCGAACTGAATCCGCCCAGGTCTCAAAAATTCTCAAATCTGCAAGTCTCGCTGAGGACTATCTTCTTCTGCCCCACATGTAATTTATCATCTCGATGTACCTGGAGTTCATGCCGCGCACTATCGAGTGTATGGTGAACACGATGTTACGGAGGAGCTTGTAGATGATCCTCGGGTTCGCGTCAACGAGCGTCTCGAAGTCGTTCTTATCGACTACATAGGTCTCAAGGTCGGAGACCGCAACTACGGTAGCCGACCTGGGCCTGCCGTCAAGGAAGCTCATCTCTCCGAATATCTCGCCGTCCTTCATTATCGTAAGCGTAAAGAGCTCTCCGTCCGGGGCCGTCTTGCAGGCCTTTACCTCGCCCTTTTTTATGATGTAAAGGGCGGCGCCGTCTTCCGATTCCTTGAATATGGTGTCGCCTGTCTTGAAATTCTTTCTGTTGACGACACCAGACATGACCGCGACTTCATTATCAGTAAGGTCGTGGAAAAAGGGAACTTCTCTCAGCAATTTCGGGTCTACCATCTTCTACCTCCCCTGGTTAAGCCAGGCTCCTCGTTCGGAAAAAACGCGCTATTCTCAGATGGTCTTTATTATATCTACGCGGGGGATTCCTTTTCCGCGCCTGAAGTACCTGTTTACCGGAGCCTCGTCGAAGTTCTCGGCCAGGAAAGCGACGCCTCTCATGGTGCCCTTCTTCGTAATGAGCGTCATCTGGGCTTCGAAGTTCGTGCCCTTTACGCGGACCTTGTCCCCGTTCTTCAATCCGAGCTCGCTCGCGTCCGTGTCGCTTATCTCAACCACGGCACCCTTGAGAAGCCCAAGGAGTGTCTCGGACTTTCTGGAGGACCTGCCGGAATGGAACAGGTGGTTGCCGGTCGCGAGGACGAACCTCGCGCCGCTTTCTTCGGCCCTGGCCGCGGCGAACTGCCCAGAGCTTATGGACGGGGCTTCGGCGGCCTTTATAAGGGCGGTCCTGTTGTCGAGCTTATTTTCGGTGTTCCTCTTGTTATTGAACGCGAGGCTTACTTCCGAATACATCGGGACTTCTTTTCTTATCTCATCGAGGACCAGCGCGAAGTGCTTGGGACCGAAAGAGCGGTCGAAGCTCTCGCCTATGGCGCGGATGATGTTTATGTCCTGCTTGGCCTTGCCTGGAGCGGTGAGGAGCTTCTTTATTATCTGAGCCCTGCCCTCCTGGTTCGTGAAGGTTCCGTCTTTTTCAGCGTGGCTCGCCCCGGGCAGGACGACATTCGCCTGCCTGGCGCACTCTGACATGAACATGTCCTGGACTATAAGGAACTTTACCTTTGAAAGGGCTGACTTCGCAAAGTCTTCATCCGGGTACATGGATGCGACATCAGAGCCAGCAATGTAGAGCGCTTCGAGCTCGCCCTTCATGGCCGCCTCAAGCATGCCCTCAGTGCCAAGCCCCTTGCGGACCTGCGTGTAGCCGGGGCCGAAACCCGGGTGCACGCCCATCTCCCACGCGCCCCTCTGGTTAGCCCTGTCGAGGACCGGCATTACCTTGACCTTCTTACCCCGTGACTTCAGGAGGTCTTTCAGGATGCCGAGCCCGGTTATGCCCTCAGGGTAACGGAGGAAATCAGTGCCCGCGAATATGGCGACGGACTCCGACGCGGCAATTCTCTTTACGGCGTCTTTCACGGAGTCAGCTGAAAGTCCGGAGGCCTTGAGGTTGGCATCCAGCTGGGCGTCGTGCATGCCCTTGAGCGCCTCTCCGAGCTTGCCTTCGTTCAGGCCTATTATTATCGTCGTAAGCACAGCGTTCTCTGAAGCCAGGTTGTGCCTCAGGACGGTATTTGCGGAACTGTCGAGCTTCATTGCGCGCGGGGAGGCGATTATTACATTCATCCTCCTTGCCGCGGATATCCTTCTTACTATGTAATCTATGACCGGGTTCTCGTCAGACAGGTGGGTGCCTATTATAAAGACCGTGTCCGCGTCCATGCAGTCGTAGACCGAAACGCCGCCCTCGGCCATGCCGGTTGCCGCGACAAAACCTTCCACGGCTTCGGGGGAGAACCTGACGCTGGAATCGATGTTGGGGCTATCCAGTACGCCTCTCATCAGTTTCTGGAAGAGGTAAAGTTCTTCGTTGGTGAGCCTGGGGCTCGCGATGCCGCCTATCTGCTCACCGCTCAGGCCGGAAAGGTTCACATTAATATGGCTTATTGCCTCTTCCCAGGTCACGGGTTCGAGCTTGCCGTAACGCTTGATGAGGGGCTGAGTTATTCTCTCAGGGTTGTTGACAAAGTCCTGGCCGAACCTGCCGCGAGCGCACAGGGTCTCGCTGTTGAGCCCGACTCCAAGCTGGGCCTTGGCCCGAAGCAACGCTCCGTCCCTCTCCTCTATGACCATCCTGCAGCCTGTTGCGCAGAAGGGGCAGATAGTGTCTGAACCCTTCAGGTCCCAGGGCCTTGATTTATACCTGTAGGGAAGCCTCATGAAACAGCCGACAGGGCAGACCTCGATGCAGTTGCCGTCCATCTCGCAGTTCATGAAGTGCTTGAAAAAGCTCGTAGGCTCCTGGTGGTCGCCCCTGCCGAGCGCGCCGAGCACATTCTGGCCGACTACTTCGCGGCAGACCCTCACGCACTTCATGCACTGGACGCACCTGTTGGAGTTCTTTATTATAACGGGGCTTAAGGTATAGTCTTTTTCGTGGAATTTGAACTTGGGCTCGGCGTGGCGGCCCTTGTGAGGGCCGTGCTTGTGAACCATATCCTGCAATTCGCACTCGCCGCCCTTGTCGCACACGGGGCAGTCCATCGCGTGGTTCGCCAGCAGAAACTCAAGGACGCCTGCCCTCGCGGTCTGGACCGTGCTTGAATCGGTATTTATGGACATGCCGTGCAGAACCGGCGTCACACAGGAAGGCTGGAGCTTTTTCTGGCCTTCGATCTCCACCAGACACATCCTGCATGAGCCTATGCCCATGAGGTCAGCCTGGTAGCAGAAGGTCGGTATCTCGTAGCCCGCGCCTCTTGCCGCGTCCAGTATGAGGGTATTGTCCTCTACCGTTATCTCTTTGCCGTTAATCTTTACGGTTACCATCTCGGCGTATCCGGTCCCTCGCATGGTCTCTTAGGAGGCCATGCACCTCTTGTGGTCTATATGGTACTGAAACTCTTCCCTGAAATTCTTCAGAGCGCCCCTTAAGGCCATAACCGCTCCGTCGCCCAGCGGGCAGAATGTGCGTCCGAATATGTTGTCGCAGATGCCGTCAAGAAGGTCCAAGTCGCCCGGCCTGCCCTCGCCGTACTCTATCCTTTTGAGGACCTTGGTGAGCCAGGGCGTGCCGTCGCGGCAGGGGGTGCACTTGCCGCATGACTCGT